>Ga0208179_1000498_pt1 | contig 24893 bp, 18 predicted proteins | sample Malvired_Geostar_FD_184238 | JGI IMG/M metagenome (GOLD analysis project Ga0208179, IMG submission 184238) | Marine viral communities from the Global Malaspina Expedition - Malaspina viral metaG DeepMed_Geostar (SPAdes) (version 2) | ecosystem: Environmental > Aquatic > Marine > Oceanic | place... | reverse complement strand
TCTTTATCCCTGCTGGTTTTTTCCATGTACCATCAGCGGTGAAGCGTTGGAATAGGTCATTACCTACTAATTGTTGAGCAATTCCACTCATTCATTTACTCCTATGTCTGGTCTAGATAGCTAGTAGTGATATGAATGGCATTAGCTACAGGCGTATCTTTTTGGACAAATTTAAAGGTGTCTGCTGGTTTTAACACAATCTTAGAATCATGAATAAAAGTACTCTTATCAGGAAGCGATTGATTATTATACAATCTTATATTTGTGTTTCCAGATGAACCATCCTCATACCCAACACCATAAATGTAAATATCAAAATTCGCATCATTGGCTGTCGTTTCACCAACATTACAAATTACGATAGATAAAATAGTTTTTGTAGTTGAAACTCCAGTTGGAACTAAATCTACTATTCCATCTTCTGCCGTACTCTTAACAAAATGTACTTTTAATGTATCAGCCATTATTTATTCTCCTATGCAGTCTGTTTCAGATAGCTGCAAATACCTTCAATTTGTGCTGATGTAGAAACAGCATCAAAATATAGCACATCGTTATCATCTAAAACTATTTTAGCCGTATGTTCAAATGTAGCTCCTGCTGGCAATGACAAAGTTTTATAGATATAATAAACAGTATTACTATTACTATTATCTTTAATATAAATATCTAGGTTGGTATCAGTAGAATCAGCATTATTACAGAGAGTAAATGATAAGATAGTTGTATCCCACGCTCCCGCTGTAGATAAAGCTGTTTCATTACCATCATTTTCTGTAACAATTCTATTTTCTAATGTATCTGCCATATTATCCTCCTAACGCTATTACCAGGCCAAGTCCGACACCACCAAGACCAGCAGTAAGGTTGGCTTTAGTCATTTTCTTCAAAGCATTGGATGCTTCACTATCACCAATTAAAACTGTATCAGCATCAACAACAGTAGTTTTTGCAGCGAATCCTGAAATAGCGGTTGCATTTAATTCAAAAGCACCAGCATTAGATATATCAATATCCCCTGATGGGTTAACGGAAGTTGCAACATTTGAACCATTGCCAATGAGGATATTACCATCTGCTAAAGCAGCCAACTTGCTATATGCAATAGCAGCACTTGACGCTACACTTAAATTAACAACAGCATCACTAGCTAGTTTAGCAGCAGTTACTGCATCATCAACTAATTCCGCAGTATCTACAGACCCTGCAAGAACTCCCTGTAATAGTTTACCATTTGCGTCATAAAAACTCCAACTCATTATGTCAACTCCAATCCGTAAATTACGTATGTTATATCATCAGCAGCAGGAGAATTTAAAGTCGATATGGCTTTTAGTTCATCATCTGCTTCTAAAATAATAGTTCCATTAAAATCAGCCCATCCCCCTGCTGCAATATTAGAGGCATTCATAATTACATTAGTCTCACCAGCAGTTCCAGCATTATCTATATGATAGATAGTCAAGGCATGTAGAGCATCATCCACATTAGAAAAAGTCATTTGCCTTATAATAGCTGTAGTATTTGATGGGCAAACATATACTCTTCCATTAGTACCTGTAGTATTAATGGCTAGTTGCCCTTGACCCAATCTTTTATATGTTTCAGCCATATCTTACTCCTACGAAATAAAGAACGAAAAACTAGTGGTTGCTAGTTTCGCACTTGTTACAGATTTATCTGATGGTGTTCCTATATCCAATGTATCTCCTAATGATACCCCCCAGAAAGTTGTACTAGTAGCTGGGGCTGTAGTAAAAGTAATTTGATTACCTGTTACTGTATATGTCGTATTGGGTTCCTGAAGAACCCCACCTAATGATATAAGCATTGTGGCAGGACTAGTAGGATATACGGATACGCCATCTGCTGTTAAATTAAAAACAGTTCTAGACCCATTAAAGACTCCATCAGGAAGCGTTAATGCATCTAATCGCTGATAATTCCCATGTTCAGGTTCTTTACCTATATATGGCATTACGGTGTATTCTCCAATATACTCAAAGTCGCATCCATTACATCATCTGCACTAGCTCTTACACAGAGAATATCGCCACTACTTCCAGTTCCAGTAGTATTGGCTATAACTACTTTTCCTGAGATAATTTCTAAAGCACTCCCTACAGGGATTTGGGCACCCTTAATTATATATGTGGTGTCTTCCCCGTCCTCCCCAAGCTTTCCTTCAGTATCAGTTTCAGGTATAACAGCTACATCCGCTGTGACACTAGACCCGCTCGTATTCGTAAGCAATAAACCAATAATAACGGTGTCACAATTAGCTGGTGCTTGGTACATTTTTGAATTAGCATGTCCTATAGCATCATCTTGAATATTTGCGTAGAATCTCCGTTTAAACTCTGTTGCCATTTATATCTCCTTACAGTGCAACTGCCATAGCAATGGCAAAAGATTCAGATGCTCCACCACTACTGGCGTGAGAATGGAGGGTAGTATTTCCTGAACCAGCTGTTAATGCATTTAGATTAGTAGCTGTAACAGTATTATTAATTCCGTCTAATATATTCAATTCTTCTGGGGTAGATGAAATCTGGGTAGTACTAACAGCTGCTAATACAGGTAAGTATCCACCTTGATTAGGTATATAGATAGTATGGTCAGATGTAGGATTGACTATTGTCAGGGTAGTTTCATTATTATCTACCCCAGACCCCTCAAAAACTACAGCATTAGTGGCATTCATTGTAACGGTATCTTGAACAATCTGGGTTCCTGCTACCGTTAAATCTCCAGCAATAGCAACCGTCATATTACTTGCACCAACAGTTAAAGTATTACCACTTCCCACGGATGCAAAAATAGTTCTGTTGCCAGCAGCTACATCTAAACCTGTTAAACTAGTTATGTTGGTAATTGAATTACCTAAAGTAACAGCCGTACCACCTATAGTTATAGTACTAGCTGCTAGTTTAGCTACTTCAATATTAGCTCCAGTAGCTATACTAGCATTAATTAAACCAGTGATGGAGTTACCATTAGCAGCATGAATAATGGTTTTGTTTTGGAAAGTAGCAGTCGTATTGTTGAATACGAATGTGTCATTACCTGTAAGTACAGGTAACGTAGCATTTCTATTAGCTCCTAGTTCACTACCTATTATATCATAAGTATGGTCAGAAGAAGCATCGTTAATTTTAGGTAAGGTTAATGTTTTACTGGATAGAGTCTGGGCAATAGTATCACCAGCAACTACATTCCACGAATCCCCGTCCCACATATATAAATCATCGGTATCCGTTTCTTGAAATGTAGTTCCTGTAATTAGAGAACCTTCTGTTGGTTTAGTATCTCCGCTCCCACCATCATAGGCAAGACCCGTCATTCTATTTCCAGCATATCTAACGATTGCCATCTATGTAACTCCCTTGCATAGGCACTTCATACGAATGCCCACACCATAAGTCTAGTACCATTACTCCTCTGGAGAAGTCGTATGTGGGGTCAGAAGCCCCATCCTTGCTTCCACATTCCCCACATACGGCTTTGGGAGAAGTGATTTGAACTTTTTGAATGGAGCCAGCTTTCTTAATTTTAACCTCGATAGCATTATTATTACTATCTACCTGTTTTAAATACATCCTAGCTTCATCATCACCACAATCTGCTGGCTGTGCAGCATCGGTTATCTTATTAGCAAATTCTATAAATGCCCCATTTAGGGTAGAATTGGTTATGATAACTCCTTCAGTACCCTTACCCGATAAAGATAACCCTGCATTAGTAGCTGTACCAATCGTAGAAATCAATGGGGGATTTGTACCAGAAGCATTGGTTATGGTCACATAGTTGGCAGCACTACCTGTAGCTGTAATAGAAAGGCCGTTAGCTCCAGCAGAGTCAACTAGAACTGTCTTAGTTTTAGTAGCCGATAATGTATCGGTAGCAAATGTAAGGTCAGAATCAGCACTTAACAACCCATCCGTTCCCGTAAATACAACACTAGCAGCTGCTAAACCGTCAGCTGTTAAGGAAGCTGCTCTAAAATTATATCCCGCTATATCAATATTTGCCCCCACTCCTTGGACAATGGCTAGATTTTGAGCTGCTGAAGTAGTTAAAGTACCACTACTTACAGTTACACTACCCGTAAACAAAGTAGCTGCTAAAGCTCCTGCACTAGCATCGTAGGTAAGAGATGCATCAGTCTTGGGGGCTTGGGCAGAACCTGTCCCAGCAGCGTCAAACAAGGCTACAAACGCACTCGCATCATTAGTATCATTAACGACAATTGAAGTAGGAGTTCCTATAAATGTATTTAATTGAGAAGCATTTATATACTTAGTTGCCCCACCATCATCTACTAAGAGCTTAGTAGCATTGGCTACCGTAATACCAGTACCATCCGTAGCCCCATCTACTTGAATAGCTGCTCCAGATACCTTATCCGTAGTAGAGATTGTAGCTAATTTAGAATCTGCAATTTCTGCATCCGCATTTATATCAGCATTTACAATTACTTCGCTAGCAAAAGATACAGCTAAGGCCACTGGCCCACCACCATTAAAGTTTACCGAACTTGAGGTAGCAACATCTCCAGTAATTGAAAAAGCTCTAGTAGTAGTTAAAGTAGCAGCAGAAGTAGCGGTGCCTGCATTACCATCTAATGCTCCCACAAAAGTATCTGCTACTAAGGTTCCTAAAGTAAAACCTGATGTAGTATCTACTTCAGTTGTTGGGACAGCATGACTATTTCCAGTTGTAGCAAACAGTTTCCATTTATCAGAATCACTTCTATCCCTAAACAATCCTGAGTATTTAGTACCACTATCTACATACTTGCCATAGAAACCTATGTCTAAGGAATCAGCGGAGTTACCAGTAGCTAAGGCTATAAGGGGGTCTTCAACCGCTAATGTAGCTGTATCCAGTGTAACTGTATTCCCATTTACAATGTGATCCCCAGTAACTGTTAAATTACCCGCAATGGTTACGTTATTTGGCAAACCGATAGTAATCGTACCAGAACTTTCTCCAACTTCGATTTCAGAAGCAGATTGGGATGCAAAAGTGATTGTACTTCCTAAAGCCATAGCTGTAGAAGTTGACCCATCTGATACAGTAATAGAAGCATTGTCTAACATAGTATTAGTAATGCCTCCTGCTTTTACTCTTAATGCATCACTATCAATTTCAATGGAACTATCATCTACTCCAACTGATAAGACTTGAGAAGTTATTGCTAATCCTGCTCCCGCAGTCGCAGCTTTAAGTCGTAGTCCCGTAGAGTTTTCTAAAGCAGATGCGGTGGCAAGTTGTACAGCACCGCCAGCTACCTTATTAGCAGAAGTTAGTTGATTTAATTTACTATCAGCAATGCTACCTTCTAACATTGCATTAGTAATGCCTACGGCTTTAACTCTAAAGGTTGTACCGTTTTGTTCTAGAGAGCTATCATCAACAGCATTGGCATGAATCATTGTACCAGTAACTTTATCTGCCCCAATTGCTGTCACACCATCAGCACCGATAGTTATATCACCACCGACAACTTTATTATCCCAAGAGTTAGAACCATCATATATTAATATATGGGCAGATTGAGGAGAAGTGACCGCAGTATCTGATAAACCGCTTAAAGAAACTGCGGAGCCAGAAAGAGTTAAATCTACAGCAGGAGAACTTTCATGCTTAAACCACAGCTTACCATCATCTAATACAAAAAGTGCTCCATAAGTAGAGGCTTGATTCCCTGGAGCAGAAACTTCTTTAATTGTGATATGATCATCAAAGGTCTTCTTAGTATATGTTTCAGCTACGTTAGCAGTATTACCTTCACCAACGGAAACTAGCTTCCATGCGTCCGATGTTGCATCCCATATGTAGGCATCATTAGTAGCATCTTGATAGAATACAGTACCATCTAGTAATGCTGCTGCACTATTAGATGCAAGAGTAGCCATCTGAGCAGCTGTACCAAAGAGTCTGTTACCAGCTAAATAAGTTACCATTACTGTATTCTCCTCATATTAGGGATATCCATTTCATAGGAATGCCCACAATAAAGTTCAACGGTCATTTTCCCCGTTGTAAAATCAAAGGTAGGGTCTTTAGCTCCATCTGTACTACCACATTCACATACACACCCAGGAGAAGTTAGCTCAACTATAGGCATATTAGACCCAGTAAGTCCAGCTTTCTTTATTCTTACAGCTAAGGCATTATTATTACCATCTATTTGTTTAACAAATAATCGCCCTTCTTCATCCTCAGGGGGATCTGGATTAACAATTTTTTCAAAATCTATAAAAGATTGATCCACCCATGCAGCACCCGTCCATTGAATATGGCTATTATCTGAAGGCGAACCCGATATAGTAGTATCACTTAAAGAAGTAATAGAAGGGGTAGCCCCAATATTATCATCTACATATTGTTTAATAACCTTAGCAGAAGCTAATTTACTATGGTCAGATTGAGCTGGAATAGCACTTCCTGCAACTAACAGACCATCTTTAATATCTTTAGTAGTTATTTGAGCAGAAGTTAGTCCCTGCTTTGACCCTTTTTTAAACAACGGCATAAATTATCTCCCCCAGACAATCCCACGTATTCTAGCATTTGCCCCCGAAGCTGCATTTATAATACTAATCTTAGTACCTATATATACATTATCATCAAAGTACCCTTCATCTTTAGGAATCAACATAGAAGACGTTGTTGCATCCCCATCAAATTCTACATATGCATCATTATCTTCTACTACGAAAGAAACTTTATTACATTCTTCCATTGAACCTGTTATGTCTACAGCAGTTGCAGAATCATCTCCAGATGTCACAGTAAAAGTTTTATGTTTAGAATAATTCTGAAGCAGTTCAATTTCCTGCCTCCAAGGTCTATTCGGTGTCGTCATTAGTAGGCTCCTTCGTCTGGAACTTTAATAGAGTGGGCTTCCCTGTTCCTAGATAATTCTTTCTGGCATTAGAAGCCATTCCCCCTAAGGGCATTTTAAAGCCCTCAGTTCTAGCAATAGAAGCTTCTGATACATATCTAGGTTTGGCTAGCATTATTTCTAAATACTCTTGCTTTTCAGTCATGTAAGAATTATTCTCTTCAGCTATATTTAAACTCATTAATAATTGAGCCACTGAATTTTGTAATTCTTGTACTTCTTCCGATGAAAATTTATATCTATATTTATTTTCATCATTAATAAAAGATAGTGAATCTAAGCTAGCCTGTAAAGAAGTTGATTTAGTATGTTCCATATTAAATTCTTCTTGTAGTCTTTCTACAGATGCTTTGAAAAATCTATTTTGTTGTTCAAGGTCATGACTATAATCTACGTGAGTTTGAATAGTAGTTAAAGCATTTGTATAATTTTCGTTTTCAACCCGAAGCATGTTTTGTAGATTTTCTTTTTCAGCTCGTAGATATTTAGTATTTTCTTCTTCATATCTATATTTACGTTGTGCTTCTTCTTGTCCTATTTCTAATAACCCCTTTGTAGCCGTCAAAGACATTATTTCTTCTTGTTGTTTAGTATTCACTCGATATTGTTCATCCAACTCTAACTTCATAGTCTGAAGTGAATTTTGAACATCTTGAGTTTGTTGTTGAATACTTTTAAGATTGTTTTGAAGGTTTTGTTGTTCTATCAATTGTCGTTGGGCTGCTTCTAAACTATTTTCAGACCCCACTAACTTAGTAGAAACCAAATCTATATCTCTTGACAAAATATTATTTCGATCTTCTAAGCCATCAATTTTAGTTTGTTGGTCTGTCAACTTAGTTAATTGAGTATCTAATTCCACAATACGTTGCTCCAACAAGGCTTCTCGATTTTCATCCCGTATTGTAAAATTTTGAATAGGTCTTTTAGGAGAAGGATCTCCATTTAGATAATCATTAAATTTCATTTAATTTTCAACACCCACAGCATAACTCTCTGCGTCAGCATACATTAAATCAGGCAATGTAGCATTTTGTAAATTCAATATCCACTCTTTAGTGTGTGAACTATATTTAACACCGTTTACCTGATATCCTGAACTCACAAGACGTACTAAATCATCATTAGTAAGAGGGGAAGCAAAAGCTTGTCCTCGTTTTTCAGAGTAGTGTACATATCCTACCACCTCTACAGGTTTTCCTGTGGTAGATCTTTTATATAGCTTAATAGAATGTAGATGGGGAACGGGGGGAGCTTCAGGCTCCACTACTTCCTCTACGACATCATGTCCATCATAATCCACCACCGCTTCCACTTTTTTAGTCCTAGTTGTCTTTTTCTTACGTGTAGTCATACTATTCTCCTTATACCTTCTTCATTGGTCTACTTAAAATATCATGTTTCTTACGTGATTTCCCTTCAGCTATTTCTGACTTAGCTCTAGTAGCAGCCTGCGCTCCTTTTTGATGGTCATGGAATCGTACTCGACCTTTATCAGCGGGTGCTCTAAACCGTCGTCCAGCTTCTAATAATCGAGCCTTACCTGAACCGTGACCAGAGACAGACCGTTCATGTGCACCAGCTCCCGTACCACGGAACCGTTTCTTCCCTTGAACTTCTGAAACAGAGCGTCCCATATTTTCAGGTTTTACCCACCTATGTTTTACAGGGTCAAATATACTTCCCATCACAGGAGGGATTGGAATGGTATCTTTAGCTAAAAAATAGTTCTTTTTCCACCATTCATCTAAAGATTTAAAAATCTCTTCTTCCTCTCCATTGTCGGCATCTTTCCCTAGGACAGCCCTTTCCCACTCCATTTGTTGAGCAGGAGTCATCTGACCTACTTTACCTACATCCCCACTTAAAGCCCAGCCAGCAGCAGCTGCCAGCAGGGACGCTAATTGTGGACTTATCTTTTGTATGAAAGGAACGTTGTCCATATAAACACCTCTAATATATTATACCACATATAGCAGTAAAACTATTTAACCTTTTCTTTTTCAAGGAATTTCAATAACTCTTCAATAGAATGTTTTGCGTCCTTTGATTTTTCCAAGCTAGGCATACTTGGCCCAGCTTTAGGAGTAGGAGTAGGCGCAGGAGCCGAAGAAGTCCGTGGGTCTAGCCCACTAAGTGCTTTACCAGCTTCTCTACCAAGCATTCCAGGTGCTGTAGCTCCTTCATGGAAAGACTGAACTGCTTGACTTATTCGACTTCTACCACCACTAGGGGGGGCCGAAGTAATAGGAGCTGCTGGCCTTCCCTTAGTTCCCGCAGAAGGAGCAGTATGGGACTTTGTTTCTGTCGGAATAGTACCCATACCAGTTTGCTTTTGTGTACCACTACTTGGTTTAGTAGCTCCTAACTCATGGAGAGTACTAGTTGCATCCTTAATCTTATAATGAGGTTTACCATGTTGCGACCTCCCTAAATCAGAACCTGAAGCAATGGTTGTCCTACCAAGTTGAACTTTGGGATGAGGAACACCAGTAGTCCCATCCCCCATAATTCCTCGATTTAAAGCCCTACCTAAATCATGCTGTCTCAAATCTTGATTAGTCAAAGTTCCCACATTCTGAAAACTGTAATTACCATCACTTCTTACAGGAGCTACCCCATGTACACCTGTTCTATCCATATATAATCCTTTATCACTAGCTGTTCCATCATCATTATGGACTAATCCTCCTGGGTGGAATATGCCTTCATCATGTCCCAATTGTTCTCTAAAAGAATCTATTGTAGGTTTATGTACCCATCCAACCCCATCTAATTTATGCAGTTGTTGTCCATCACTATTTTTAGGAGGTGCACTAGTAAGAGCAGAACGATTAGAGGGATGCACACCTTCATGATGAATGGTGTGTTGCCCAAACTCAGGATGGTCTACAGGAGAAGCCCCAGTGCTATCAACAAAACCTTTAGCTGTTAGCTTGTCACCTAAAGCAGTTTTACGAGCCGTAAGGCTACCTGTCATAGCTTCGTGAGGTTTGTCACCGCCTTCTGCGTCAACACCAAGACGATGATTTGCTATATCAGTATGTAGGGCACGATACTCAGCAGCCAAATCTTCGGGCAAACCCACAGGGATAGGATGATAATTTACTTCGCTAGAGTCTTTATGTTCTCCCTGACCCTTGTATCGCTCTTTGAAATGCCTCTCTACTGAATCCTCTGCATTGACATCGGTATCAATATACTGAGTACTATTTTTTTGTTCCCGAACTGGCCTCTGATATGTCGCTGACACATGGTCATGTGCTTGAGTTTCTATCTCAGGTAATGCAGTCAAATCTGGAGCATTTGCTTGATGAGTATTTAATTCTGATTGTAACCTATCTTGGTTTTCCTGATGATGCTCTGCCATTGTAGTATGGCTGTCTAAATCGCTTTGATACCCTCTTAATGTTGATTGGGTCTGTTCTTGCTCGTCTTTAGCTCTCTGTAAAGTATCTTCTAATATTTTCCTCTCTAGAGGTCGCTTTGAATATCCTAACGGGGGAAGAGCATCTACTGCTGTTTGAGCCTGCTGTAATCTATCAGTAGCGGAGTCAGCCTGTTCTTTAGACGAAGCAATCTTGCCTTCTAAATAAGTTTTCCTTTCTGGTGAATGCGTATCTAAACCTGTTCGATGATGTTGTAAATCTCTTTGTATTTGACCAGTTTTCATATCATGTACACCTTGAACTTGTTCACGGCTATCCCCCCACCCTCTAGCTTCTGGGGAATATTCATGGAAAACAGGAGCCGATCGCATATCTTCCCAAGCATTATGCATCTCAGGACTATTTTGTGCGGTTATACGATCAAAGTGTTCCCTCTGTGCTGCTCGTTCACTATCTTTCTGTTCAGCCTCTTCTAGAAATTCAGAAGTACCGTGAGGTGCCATAATATCTGGCCCTTGCCCATGTTCTTGAACTTCCGATTCTATTAAGTCCATGTCAGCTCCGAAGGTGTGGGCAGCTTGATAAATCAATTGATTCGTATAATCAACTTTGTCCTTTAAATCTTTATACTTAGCTGTGCTCCCACTTAAATCTATACCCGCATTTAAAATGCGAGATTGGTAAGCTACCAGTCTTCTAGCAAACTGAGTAGCTTCATGCGGAGAAATGGGAGTATTGTCACCACTTTCCTTGCGCTTATCTAACTGTTCTTGTAACGAACCAGCACCTTCAATCTCATTCCAATCAGAGCTTCGGGTATCGGTAAGCTCCATATCTCTTTTCTGTCCAATTAATTTAGGCTGAATAGTGCTATAATATGAATTAACCTTCTTTGCTAACTCATCTACTCCTGCATTTCTAAGATTTTTACCTGTGCCTCTAATGCCTGAATTTTTAATGTGGGCAATTATATGTTCTGGAGTTATATTAAGAGAGCGCATAACTCCAGGCTGTAACAAAGTTTGTAAATCTCTTGCAACCTGTTGCTGCTGTCCAGGGGGAACATCTTGTTCCCAATTCTTTGGATTGAAAATATGGTCATCAGATGGTAAATGTTGTATTAAACCCCACCCTGCTGAAGCAGATACATCTTCCCTAGGCTCGACCTGAGGAAGTGCAAATCCCTCACCCGCTTGTAAGGGTTCTTTTCCTTCTTCAGGAGATGTTAAATCTATCCCGTCTCCTGGTGTGAGAGGTATATCAGCTCCCCCATCTCCCGTCTGTACCTCTGGGGCTACTGGTGGTACATCCACTTCGTCAGTACTCGTTGCTTCTGTTGTTACTGGCGGTACTACTATACTGGGAGGAGCTACAGTTGCTTCCGTTTTTTGCTCAGGAGATATACTCCAATCAGACGTAGAACGAACTACATCACCATTTTTATTTTTAATAACATATTGAGGTTCTGCCGTTACTTGTTCCCGTGGGCCACGTTCCTCATTAGTGTCAAATAACCGCTTCTGAACAACTCTTGGATCTTCTGCTAGATGTTGTTCTAATATAGAAATCTTATCGTCAATATTATCCGCTGCAAGTAGTGCCTCAACATCCAATCCCCAAGGCCATTTTAATTGGGGCATAACATTTCCAATTATTTTATTTAAATTATCTTCAGTAATATACGGATCGCCTACCTTTTCGGCATCGGAACCTTTAATATATCCTAACCTAGCCGTACCCATTTTTCCTTCTTGTACAGTCCTAAGTGCACCAATAATAGAATTAATGTTATTATTTCTTTGTTCCTTATACCCTGCTCCAGAATCCCCTTCTTTCATACTACCAAAAGCAATAGACGTATACAGAGGATCCTCAAGTTCCTCAATAGTAGCTTTCATTAGATCCGCATCTGAATGATTTTCCCCAATAAGCTTCCGAAGAATATCTGTAATATGATTCTGAGTCAGACCAGAATCAAATACTTCAGCAGGAACCCCCGCCGAATTAAATTCATGTCTAAGATGCCAATAAGTTCCCTCCTCAGGAGTTTTCTCTTCACCAGCAACTGGTTTATATTCCTTCTTCTCATAGAACTGAGAGAAAAATTGCATCATTGGTGACTCTCGATTTCCTACTTCTCCACGCGAAGTTAATGTGTCCTTAATCCCTACTGGTTCATCAGGGTCAACTACTGCTTCAGGTTGTGCTACAGCTGCTTCAGGTTGTCCTGTTTCATCCCAAGCGGGGCCAGAAGCCCCTGTTCCCGTGGGAGCAGCAGCTGGTTGTGCCTCTTCAGGTCTAGCTTCTGGTTCTGGTTCTTCAGGTCTAGCTTCTAAATTCTTAACCCAAGCAGGGGTATCAGTTAGATTAGGCTGTTGCCCATAAGCTGCATCATGGTTAGCTGGATCATCTTTATGTCTTGCCTGACGTTGTTTGTAAATAGCAGCTTTATACTCCATCGGCAATGCATCATATTTATCCATTAACTGTTTATGCCAATCCTTCCTGACCCCTTCTCCTGCGTATAGTCTCTGAGTGTACTGAGAACGACGGTCTGGCGGTTCATTCTCCCTCCTCTCTCTTGGAGTCAACGTATCAAAGTTTACATCATGTTGAAGGTTATTAGGATTGTCCTCAAGTCCTTGTTGAGTCAATCCATAATTTCTATCTTCTGTCAAAGGCCAATCTTTAATCTCATCATAAACTTCTTGAGCCTCTGCTCCAGGTACACCCAATCCTAGGTCATCAGTGTCTGTCGATGGCGCAGCTGGCTCTGGTTCTGCTGTTGGTGCTGGTTCTTCTGTTCCATTAGGAAGTGCATCTTCAACTGCTTCTGCTTCAGCTATTGGGGGAGCATCTCCATATTGTCCTCCCTCTCTTTTAGCTTTAGTATTATTCATTAATCCCAAATTCCACACAACATCAGGATGGTTTGGGTCATCCTTATATTTTGTATTCAAGTCTGCAATAACTTCCTTAGACTCTGTAGTACCTAACCATCTATTGACATCTAAGGGGGAGAAAGCAGAACCGTCATGATCCCAATGAGCTTGACGGCCCTGGATTTCTGGTGATATAGCATCTTCACTACCATGTCCAGCTTCAGCTAACTGACTAGCAGTAGGTAAATTCCCATCTTTATCAGCTTGAATTAAGGCTTCTCTAATTTTAGCATATATATGATTGTCAGGGAAGACTTTCTGATCTGGTTTTTCGGGGTCTGGTAAAATTCTATTATAAAATCCAGAATGTTGAGCACCTACCTCTGGTTCAGAACCTTGGAAAGAATCCATCGGAACCCATCCTTCTGGCCTAGTACTCCTACTACTGTCCATAAACCCAACCCGTTTTCCATCTACAAGAGCTACGACCATGCGCCTATTTGAGGGGCCATTAATCATATGACTGAATTGTATCTGCTTCCCATCTATCTTAATAGTTTGATATAGTGAGGCTGGCTCAGATTTGCCCACGTTATCCCTATGCTCCATTCCAATATTCAATTGGTCACCTCCTGTAGTGTCCATTCCCCAATTTTCTTGTAGTTCTTGTAGTATACCAGCGTGGTCGGGTTCGTCTGCTTTTTCATGTTCATCTGTATGATATAAGATATCCTTATCAAAGAATACACCATCACTCAAACTTCTACGAATAAATTCTCTCTGAGCTTTCAAGACTGTATTATTATCTAAATCTCCAATTTTATGAGTAACACCATCATTACCAGTAAATGTACGGTCATCATTACCTAAAATCCAATCCTTATATAACTCCGTAGCCTCCTGTACAGTTCTTACTGTATAGGGAGCACTACTCTTACGTCGGTCTGCAAAGTTAAAAGGATTACCAAAATGCTCCCCACTAACCTCTTGAGGCGAACCTTTTCTAGGTCTAAGGACATTAATACCATCTTCTTCATCATTCAAAGCAGATAAAGGAGTTCCTTTTGGGAACCTTCTTACATTTACTCTACGAGATAAATCTTCTGGTGGTTCACCCTCAGGTTCTACATCTTCAGGAACTGCTTCTTCAGGAGCTGGGACTTCAGCGGGAGTCCCTCCTAGATTTTCTCTACCAGTATTCTCTAAAGTATTTTGATATACATCCCTGATAGCTTGTTGTCCTGCACTTCCAATCTGTCTACTTCCTATTCCCGCAAAATTAGGAGTAAGGGTAGGAGTATCTTCTTCAACAAATTGACCATCCTGCCAAGTATACCACTTACCATCTTGTTCATCAAAAACATGGACAGGTTTATTATTATTAATTGCCATATGTACAGCCCAACCCGTACCACCATCAACAACATTAGGTGTACCTGAATAAGTCCGATCCCCTCGTCGGCTTCCTTTACCAATAGTTGCTACAGCAAACACTTCATCGCCACCTTGAACTTGTTGCCAGTTACGTTTAAGTAAATGAACATAAGAAGAATTTGGGTCAAAGGGTCTACCCATAGATTTAGCAGCTTCCTCTAAATGAGGAATAGCTTCATCTGCTTGCGCTTGGGAAATCGGAGTATTACCCTGAGGAGTAGGCTTACCTTCTTCAAAATAATGACGGCTCTCTACTCCATGTTCTGCCCCAATATTTCCCCATGCCGAATCTGCACCAGTTGCACCACCCGAATGAAGTACAAATGGTTCTTGACTTATTGGTTCATCTTCAGGAGCTACTTCATCCGCTACGGAGAAATTCCCGTCTTCAAGTTCTTGTATTCTCTTATTGATATGGGCAAATGTCTCAGGTGACCGTTCATCTAGTTCAGCATAACCACCGCCAAAACCATTAGTAGGAATTACAATAGTTTTATTTTCAGCCCTAGCCCTATCTATAGCTGCCTTGAAATCTTCATCTATCTTTGCAATATTATCCTCATGGCCTTCAGGAGTCCAATAAGCAGAATCGCCACGATGGGGTGCTGCTTTAGTCCTAATACCTTGTACATTATCCTCATTTCTAATCTGAGCTTGACCGCCTGTACCCTCTTGTTGATCATTATCCCCATAGAGATATAACTTATCAGGATTAGCTCTGGCTAATGCAACAGTCATATTTGGTTCACGTTCTATTTTAATAGGGGCATCGCCAACAGGAGTTTCTTCAACAGGAGTTCTTTCCGCATCCGCTGCGTTTTGCCTATTATTAAAATTATCACTATGCCAATATGTTAAAGATCTTTCTCTATCCCTAGCAGACATAACCGATTGCTTCTTAAACCCGTCATACACACCATCTCGTAGATTTCGCATGAATTGTACTTTAAGTACTGGTGCCATATCTTTAGGCATATCAGAGAAAACGAAGCCTGGTTCAGTACTCCCCGTCGCAATTTCTTTATAATGTCTAATAGCCCAATAATTTGGATGTTGCAGACTTTGGCCTTCGTCTCTCCGTTGTTTATCAAAGAAAAGTTCATGTGCAAAATTACCAACATCTTTTTTCTTAGTACCATCAGGATTAAAATGCTCTAGCGTAGGATTTACAGCATCAGCATATTCTCCTTCTTCCCCTTCAGCTACAGCCTTATCATGCAGGGTCATAGCATTCATGGCTGCTATATGTTGTCTATTACCAAAGCCTACGGGTAAATCGTCAGAAAAAATACTTTGACCACCGCCAATAGATGTTCGTCCTAGTGAAGCATTTCGTTCGTCTTCCGATACAACTCTCCTATCAAATACAGTTGGAAGATATGAACTTTGAGGATAATGAAGAAGATTCACAGCAGAAAAAGGATGGGCATCTATTTTAGTAATATCAACCTTAGGAACTACAGGTGTTTCTGCTACCCTAGCTGCTAAATCTGCCACAGGTTTTCCTGTAGGAACCCGTGTGGCACTGGCAGATACAAGGTCTTCATTATTTTCTTCTATAATTTTACTATGCATATCATTAAGAATGTTAGTTAGCCCTTCTGAACCATGCTTGCCCTGTAATACTTCATACGCGACACGCTGCTCTTCATTAAATTTGGATGGGTCAACACCATGATCCATTATAGCATTATAGACTTTATGGTAATTATCGAACTCTTCTTGAATTTCTGCCAGCCGTTCTTCTCCTAATCGTACCCCTGCCTCTTTTGCTTTTGGTGGAAGATTACGACCATGCTCCCTAGCAGCATCTATAACGGTTTGTTCATCTTCTATTGGGTCTGGAGCCTCTGCAACATGTTTTTCAAAGACTTCTAAATCTTCAATTAGCCCTTCTCCCCTAGCTTCAGCAGCTCTACGTTCTTGCATAGATGCATATTTAGCAGCTTGTTCCGCATTTAATTTTATTAAAGTAGGGCCAAGTAAATCCTGAAGGCCGTGTGCAGGAAAATCTTCCTCAGGAATTAATCTACCTAAAATTCTTTTAGCACTTTCAAGAGCTTCTTGAGGAGCAGGACGAGTACCATTAACAATATTAGTTAATATACCTATCGTTCTAGCTCGACTTCCTATCTCCTCATCAGGAATACCATGTAAGGAAGAAACACCACCAGTAGCAAGTCTGTATTTAATTGCATTAAGAGCTGCACCCAACTCAGGAGCATCTGCTCCCCAAGAGGGAATATTACTCGTAGGAGTTGGAGTCTTAGATTCAGGAGGTTGTACCCGTTTTATTCCAGCTGCTGCAATTTTAGGAAGCTTTTCAAATCTAGTAAATTCTGCATCAGTTGGATTGAAACCAGTTCCAAACATTTCATAAGGTTGAGGTATAGAATTGGGGGCTAATCCTTGATTTAAGAAGTGTTCTATTATATCTACCCAATCTAAAGTACGACCTTTTAGTTTACCTAAAGCTTTTTGACGAAGCTCCCTAGCTTGAATATCTCTCCATGTTCCCCCTAGTTCCTCTCTACGTCCTTGTAAAACAGCATCCAGATGTTGTTCCCGCCGTCGCATTTGTTCTGCTGATCCTGTATCAGCAAGAGGTTCACGTTGAGAACGTAGAGGACTAGAAGTGAACAGAGGTGATATATCATTATCAATTAATTCTTCTCCATCTTCTTGTTCTCTATCATGGTTCTCTAAATCCTCTTCTTCCGTATGAGCAGCAAATGCAGCAGGGAGAGCACGATGAGTAACTTTATATGGATGTGATGTGTTAGTTTCAGGGTCATTAAAAACCTCAATCTCATGCGGATGTCCCATCGGTTCACCCTCAGCATCAAGACGAGTCAGAACAATCTTACCTGTTTCTTTATCTAATTCCGCTATTTGGAGTCTTCGACCATGTTTATCGTAAACATCCCCCCCTAGCATAGTATAACTACCGTCATCAGCAGTACTAAATATATTGTCCATAGTTATTCTACTTGCGTTGGAACCTGTACGAGGCTTCTGTAAAGTATCTTCTACATAATAACCCTCCTCATTCCCGAATCTATCTTTGGTTCCAGCACCTTGCCAACTTTTAGTAGGATACGAGGGCAACCTTAGATGCGTAGGCCAATCCATTGCATCTTCTCTTGCATCATCTATTGCCCTCCAACCATGTCTGGCAAGCATATCAGGGTCAAGAGTACTGGGCATTCCGTCTTGTGGGCCTGTTGCAATATCATCATGTTCTTGCTGGTCAAGCATCCGTTCTAAAAGTCTTTCAAAATAAACAACATTTGGATTATTTAATCGTTCTCCATGAAAAGCATTGCCGACACCTCGACGCTGGGCAAATTGTAATCGAGTAGTATCAGTAGAGTCACCAACAGGTGTCTGTCTCCAATTTCCCTCCCTACCAAGGCCACGAATATTGCTACTTATCAAGGCACCTGTTTCAGGATCTTTAGCAGGCTCTAATCCCAGCCTTTTCATTTCATCCATAGTATGCCAAGTCTGTACAGAATCATTAGGATTTATATTTCCTAAATGTCTTAATAAGTGGCTTCCTTGCCGACCTTGAAAGTATTGCTGAACATTTTTTTTCTGAAAATGATTCTTAGGTTTATACGGTTCCGATAAATAGAAAGCATGTGTATCAGATTTTCTAGACAATCGTTTTTCTGCCCTTGGCCCTGTTAACGGTTTGCTAGAAGGAACTGCTCGATGGTTTGGATCTTGAGTATATTTATAATCGTCAGCACCCCATCTATGGAAAGGCTGTCCTATTCTTTGAGTATAATCAAGCATTGGCTCGCCGTCATCACCCCGTTCAATTTCATAATAAGGAATCTCTAGTCCTGATTTTAAATCCCCTATATGTTTACCTCGTTTATTTATCTCTTCTATACGCCTATCTCGCATTTCTATATATAATTGAATTTTATCAGCAAGCTTAGTTTGTTCTTCAGGATCTGTTTCTACTTGCTGTTGTGCCAACAAAGCCCTTCCAGTTTCTCGTATGGACTCCAAGATTTTTGTATCAGCTTTTAATTGTTCTTCATGGAATTCTAACGAATTACTAGTTGCTGGATTAAATCTTCTACGCATGGCTGTGCTATGTCCTTTATTCCATTGGTCTTTAGCAATTTTTAAAACTTCCATAAGACCGTGGGCTAAAGATTCCTCAGTAGGGACACCATGACGTTTAGATGCACTTTGTTTTAGGAGCCGTCGTAACAGCCCTTCATTACCACCCTGCATTGCTTTTGCAATTATATTATTAATATGGCTACGTAATATAGGAACTGTAGGATGTTCTACGGACTCCTCACCCTCTTTAGTTTTTCTATTTACGCTTACCCAACCCCAATCTTCAGTTGACCAATTACCTCTATCACCAGGTTTAAACCTAGTTGTCTTTGTTCCTGGTGGTTCGGAACTTCCATTTCCATGTATATAAATACCTTGCCGTCCAGGTACTAAGGGAGCAATACCTTTATTAACTCCAGACGGTCTTCCATCTTTATTTAAGGCGGGATCCCCATTTGAATACTTCAAAGTACGAGGTTGATTATCTTCATCCCAATTTAATAAACCATAGTGTTGTAATCCAGATACCATCGTAGCTTCTGACCATACACGTTGTCCTGTGGTGGGTACAGTTTGAGTAAATTGATCTAAATCAAATCCACCATTAATTAGTGTTGTCATAACTGGTCTATACGTATCCATATAGGATGAATGCCCATCCATAGTAACAAAATTAAGTGTGTCTTCATTAGTATAGTTAGGATTCTTCATCCCACTAATAGTACCCCAATCTTGTACACTTCTTTCTCCTAAAACGTCTGCCCCTACTTCACTTAAATCTGCTACATTAGGAGAACCTCCAAAATCTGCCCCACTTCCCTCAGCTCTTAATCCCACAGTTGGAGTACCTGTTTGTCTAGGGGGAGGTGGCATTCCCATATCAGCACCATATCCCCTAGTTAGATTAGGTCTTGTCCTACCATATCTATCTGTTGTTTCTAATGGTTCATCAATATCAGAATTAAATGGTCTAAGGAGGTTTGTATCTCTATCTCTACGAACAGTATTCCATACGGAAACTGTGGGAACTCTCCGTTGGTCTTCCTCTTCAGGGTCACGGGGTCTGCGATCCGCAGCTATGCGCCCTCCTTGTTCCCCCATGTCATCAGAAGTGGACAGCCCTGCTTCCGCATCTTCCCTAGCTACCACATCTTCCCTAGTTTGTTCTCCTTCTTCCACATCTAATTGTGTTGGGTCAAGTCGAAGTTCCCCCTCACCAGCAGTTGGTAATCCTAATGTTCTACCACTACCATAGTCAGGGTCTAACGAAGCTGCTGCATTACCAGGCATTGGAACATTCTCTGGGTCATAGATAGCTTCAGATATCATACCCTGTCCTCGTTTACCTTCACCTATATTTTGTAAATAAGAATGGGGTATAGATTCCGATGCTATCGAACCGCCTCCTCCAGGTATAACTTGCCTACCTCGTCTAGCTGCGATAGGAATCGCTTCTGCCCACCTACTTAAAGTTTCTTGATCAAGTCTAGTACTATAGTCAGCAACCTTGCCTGTTTTGGGATCAATTGTAGTATTATAAGTTCCTTTACTTGCTACATCAGAATAAGGAATGGGTAATCCCCGCTGTTCAAATACTTGTTTTATATCCTCATCTGATATAGTAGGAGGTTGTCCTGTCCGTTCTGCTTCAGTTTGAGCGTCTTGCCATTCTTGAATAACATCTTCGATATGCATTCTATTTAATCTATCATGCATAGGCTCTTCTTTAGGGGTGGTGGATACGGAGGTCATAGCCTCTTTTCTTCCAGATCCAATATCAGAATCCCATGCAGCTTGTTCTTCCAAAACTTCCCCTGGTACATTTTCAGGGAACGAGGCACCCATTTCTTCCCCAACCCTATCTATAACATGGTCTATAGGTTCATCAGGTTGATGTTCAGCAGCGACTTTCCGATGAAATGCTTGGTTACGAGCTGGAGTATCAAAAGCATTATTTAATTTCCATTTAGCCATCGGAGATATTTCATGGTGCTGATGAGAATCTTCTCCCTCAGGTTTATCAAATCGGTTGGGAGAATCCATAATTTTTTGTACGTGTTCAATTAAATCTAATAAAGTATTATCTCTTCTAGATTCTTGGTCTACACGCTCTGTTTCAACTTCGGGGGTTCCCAAATCATTTGTTGGATAATATGTACCAGCAACATTAGTAAATATAGGTTTACCATCTCGCTGTCTTAGGAAGCTATCAGGATTTTGACTAATAGCATCTAATAAATCATATGCTGCTCTAGCGGAAGGCTCTCTAACAGGACGACCATCATTATCGGTTTTCCCCGTTTCTGCTAAAGGCTCTTCTCCTGTAAGGTCAACTACTAAATTTCTAATCTCTTGTTGCTGTGATTGTGCTGTACGTTCTTCAGTACTAAGAGGTCTGTCATCCCCTTCAGCTATATAATGAGCATCATGTCTCCAATTAGTAGTATTGACTGTATCTAGTAAAGTTCTATTAACAACATCTCTAAAAGTTTTTATCCATTGTGCATCAGATAACGTACTCTTCTCAGGTTTTTGCCATGCACCATCCTGGCCTAATAAAGCATTGCGTCTAACGCCTTGAGCCTCACCGATTAATTGTTCTGTCTGTGAAGCCGAAGCTCCTTGTGTTAGAGTTTCCTGTAATTTCTGCTGATTAAAATTAAAGCCAGCTACCAAATTTTTTAATCCATCAACTAAGGAGTCTTCCTCTTCAGGAACTGCTGTCTTATCTTCTCGTTCACCTAAAAGGTTCAAAGCATCTAGACCTTGAACTTTCCCTTCTGGAGCTTCGTCCTTAAATCTTTCCAAAATAGGAGTGAAACGATCTATAAAACCAGTTTCTTTTAATTTAGTTAGAGCAGCTTGAGGATTTGCAACAAACTCTTCCCACGAAACATCTTGTCCTAATAGTCCCTGAATCTCACTTTTAATATGATCAAGTAACTCTTGGTGAGAAGTACCTCCACCATCTTTAGGAGTAACTAAATGAGTACGGATATTACGACGACCTTCTCTGTGACCACGCCAATGGGAACCCTCTGCTTTTTGTAGAACAGATTTCTTGATCAAAAATTCTAGAAGTTCTTCCATAGGGGTAATAGCTTTTGCCATAGACAAAGCTTTATGATTATTCATAGTTTGAATAGCACGTTGTTTAGCCTCAGCTAAAGCCAATGCTTCTTTACCTATATAATCAGGGTCTTCCATAAAGCGTTCATATAATTCCTGAACATTTATAGACGGCATATATCCTCACATACATAAAATTCTATACTATATTATACTACAAAGGGCCAAAAAATCGCTTGAAGTGAACTTCACGCTCCTATTGAATAAGCCCCTCTCCCCACACTAAATATCCTTTAGTGAAGCTAAGTGGTCTAGGTCATCTGCTAAATCCTTCAACTCTCTTGCAATGGTATAATCCCATTCTAATTGAAAGATTTTAGAATTGTTTCTAAGCCAGCTAGCTATCCTCTTCATAGTTAAACTTTGTTGTTCTTTGCACATATTTGTTATCTCGCTAGAATCCAAAAGCGCAGCCGTCTGGGGTAACGATACGAGGTCAAATAAGGTTTCTATCTTTCTATCCATAGTATACTCCTTTATATAATATTTATAATTAAATTAGAATTTCGATTACTTCTGTAATCTTTTAGGAAGCCATTCATTTTTAAAGGTAACTCCACCATACAATAAAGGAAACCCTTGTACGGGTTGAAATCCATATCTCCATTCTCCTCCATACGTATGTAGAAGCCCGTGAGTCTCTTCTATTAATCTATATTCAGCATCTGATAAAAGTTGACCACTAAAATTTTTAGGAGGCCATGCATTTGCAGCTTTTGCAAAATCCGTTGCTCGTATCCATCCGTATCCAGTATTAGGAGCTTGGCCTGGATAGGGAACCCATTCACTGTATATAGATGATAGGGGTATAGGAGTGGGTGTAGGAATAGGTTTCCATTTAATACACTCCTTATCACTACTTGCAGCAGCAATAGTTAATAGTATAACACATGAGATAATAAAAACTATAGATATCATTACTAATTTCATTTTAAAATAATCCGAAGTTTTCTGCCATTACTTCACTTTCTAATATATATCCTTCTAAATGTTGACCTGAAAACTTCCACCTTAATAAACACTTTAAACAAACCCTACCGTGTTTGTTCCAATCTTTCAAACACTCTGGTCTATGTGTTGGAAAGATTAATAATCTGTTACACATAAAACATTCAAGGACAAGACCCCCCATAGAAGTTTCATTGTCTTTAAACAATTAATATTAATTTTCTCCTTTAACTTCAACAGAATTCACATCCCCATTCCAAGTTCCACTCCAAGGCCACTGTCCATCCGTATAAGCATTGGCTAACCATTCATTAGAAGGCTCCAAGGGTTGTATGACCCACGATGCATAATTATATTTAAAGATATAGCAATACTCCCATTGACCACCAGGAGTCCCACATTCCCAATTTATCCATACAGGTTCCCCATTCCAGTACCCATCCATCCAGTAATCACCCGTATAGCTATGATTCCCATTGCCATCGACATGGCTTACATATATCCAGTATGGCTCGTCCCATGCTCCATCCCAACTTCTTCCACTTGTTGTAGTGGTAGTAGAATTACTAGTTGTGTTATTATTAACAGTACTTTGCGAATCATTTATAAGAGTCTGAAGTTCCCATACCTGTTCTTGCACAAACATAACTTCAGACTGTAAGTCTTCTAACATCCACTTCTCTGCATACATATCATCACTGGTGGTTGAAGTAGTATCAGAAGCCCATTCCAATTCATTTATACGCATACTGAGTTCGTTCTTGATGTTATACATCAAATCTTCTAACCAACTTACATCCGTAGCAGTAAAGGTAGGAATATCAATATTGTCCAATTCCCACTGGATATCATCAATCCTGTTCCGTAGGTCAGAATCATTGTAGCTATTATTAGGAGCAGCTTCCAAAACTGCTACAGCCGTCTGAAGCCTGGCTATGTCAGCTCTTAATGAAGCATCATCAAATGGGTTCTCTACTCGCTGTATAGTGGTTCCACCACTATTACTACTGGAAGTAGGAATAGCATTGACTTGCCTTTCCACGGTGGATATCCTACTCCGTAGATCTGAATCATCGTAACGGTTCTCTACGGTACGAGCAGAAGAACTATTGCTGCTAGCAGAGCTTGCAGCCCTTTCGTTAGCCTTGATGTCCGTCTTCATTGATTTGATGTCGGTTCGGACGGTTTGCATAGACCCCTCCAGGGTCGCTATGGAGACGATTAACGGGCCTAAGTCCACTTCTCCGTTTCCATCTACCTCTATATTTCCCATAGCCTGTAAAGAGCCTTCTAGTTCTGCTATCCTACCACGAAGGTCTGAGTCATCAAACTCTTCACCAACATCCACACCTTCTAAGAGAACCGATAATTCAGCCAGGTCAATTTCAAGTAGTTGTATTCTTTCAGATATATAACTATCATCATAACCTTCTGGAATATCTGGTATATCTATATTATCTATAGACAACCAGAGAAGGGAATCATCATAAGCATCTGGTAAAGAATTTAATCTATCTGTGATATCAAGATTCATAGTTTGTTGTTGTGCCACATCTTCTTTTATTAAATCTACGTCTGTCTTAAAATTTATTCCAAAAGTTATACCACCTATAAGAATACCTACGACAGGAATCGCAGCAGTTACTATACCAATAGATTTAGAAATGTTCATGTTAACAAGATAATCACTCCAACGGCAACTACTACATCTGCAATAGCTGCAATATACATCCCTACTAACATCAATCTCTCAGCCTTTGTCATTGTGATTACCAATCCCCCTATAAAGATATTTTAAAGAGATCGATCTTTTATACTTTACTATTATTTATATATAAAAGATAATTATCTATTTCATCTAATTTTTACCCTTTTGTGTTATAATCTGTTGTGTAGTTAAGGTTTTAACTACATATATATTATACCCAAATATTAATCAAAACCATTCTCTCAATATCTGGGAAGTAGGATTCCCCCCCTTCTTCCCAGATACGCTCTTTAACAATTAAATATAAATTTATAAAACGTCATAGCTGACTTTTGAAAAAATTACTCTCAGTAGAATAGCCTGCGATTCATCAACTAGAGTACCCCCTAGCACCACCACAACAGGGG
>Ga0208179_1000493_pt1 | contig 25039 bp, 21 predicted proteins | sample Malvired_Geostar_FD_184238 | JGI IMG/M metagenome (GOLD analysis project Ga0208179, IMG submission 184238) | Marine viral communities from the Global Malaspina Expedition - Malaspina viral metaG DeepMed_Geostar (SPAdes) (version 2) | ecosystem: Environmental > Aquatic > Marine > Oceanic | place... | reverse complement strand
GTTGCGGTCCGCGAAGAGACGGCCGTTGTCGAGACGACCAAGGAGCCGGCCTACGACCGCACCGACGACCCCGTGCGCATGTATCTGCGCGAGATGGGTTCGGTGGAGCTCTTGTCGCGCGAGGGCGAGATCGCCATCGCCAAGCGCATCGAGGCCGGTCGCGACACCATGATCCGGGGCTTGTGCGAAAGCGCCCTGACCTTCGAAGCCATCATGGTCTGGCGCGAGGAGCTGGCCTCGGGCCGCATCCTGCTGCGCGAGGTCATCGACCTCGAACAGACCTATGGCGGCCAGAACACCGGGACCGAGGAAACCGCCGAAGCCAAGCCCGAGCCGGGCGCCGAAGGCGGCGAGGCCAAGGCCGAAGGCGAGGGCGACGACGACGACGACGATTTCGACGACGGCGCCGGCCCCACCATCAGCGCCATGGAGGCCGAGCTTCGCGACGGCGTCATGGAGACCCTCGACGCCATCGCCTCGGAGTTCGACTCCTTCCGCCGGCTGCAGGAAAAGCTGGTCGCCAAGAAGCTGGCCGGCGAGGACCTGGGCGATTCCGACCGCAAGGCCTTCGAGGCCGCGACCACGGTCATCGTCCAGCACCTGAAGACGCTGAAGCTCAACAACAACCGCATCGAGGCCCTGGTCGAGCAGCTCTATGCGATCAACAAGCGCCTGATGGGCCTGGAAGGCCGCCTGCTGCGTCTGGCCGATTCCTACGGCATCAGCCGGGTGGAGTTCCTCAAGGCCTATTTCGGCGCCGAGCTCGATCCCGCCTGGACCGACAAGGTCAAGGAGCTGGGCGTCCGCTGGACCAAGTTCACCGAGAACGACGCCGGCCAGATCAGCGACATCCGCACGGAGATCGCGGCGCTGGCCACCGAGACCGGCGTGGCCATCGACGACTATCGCCGCATCGTCCAGACCGTGCAGAAGGGCGAGCGCGAGGCCCGTCAGGCCAAGAAGGAAATGGTCGAGGCCAATCTCCGCCTCGTGATCTCCATCGCCAAGAAGTACACCAACCGCGGCCTGCAATTCCTGGACCTGATCCAGGAGGGCAATATCGGCCTGATGAAGGCGGTCGATAAGTTCGAGTACCGCCGCGGCTACAAGTTCTCCACCTACGCTACCTGGTGGATCCGCCAGGCGATCACCCGCTCGATCGCCGACCAGGCCCGCACGATCCGTATCCCGGTGCACATGATCGAGACGATCAACAAGATCGTCCGCACCTCGCGCCAGATGCTGCACGAGATCGGCCGCGAACCGACCCCGGAAGAGCTGGCCGAAAAGCTGGCCATGCCGCTGGAAAAGGTCCGCAAGGTCCTGAAGATCGCCAAGGAGCCGATCAGCCTCGAGACGCCGATCGGCGACGAAGAGGACAGCCACCTGGGCGACTTCATCGAGGACAAGAACGCCATCCTGCCCATCGATGCGGCCATCCAGTCGAACCTGCGCGAGACCACCACGCGCGTTCTTGCATCGCTGACCCCGCGGGAAGAGCGCGTGCTGCGCATGCGCTTCGGCATCGGCATGAACACCGACCACACCCTCGAAGAGGTCGGCCAGCAGTTCAGCGTCACCCGCGAACGGATCCGCCAGATCGAGGCCAAGGCGCTCCGCAAGCTCAAGCACCCCTCGCGGTCGCGAAAGCTCCGCAGCTTCCTCGACAGCTAGAACTCATAGAAACCCCGCCGGAAACGGCGGGGTTTTTCGTTGGGGCTGCCCAGAAGGGCGCCGCTATCGCAACGCCGCGATCACGGCTGACGCATTCGTTGCGATGGCCGCCTCGATGCTGGCGACCCGCTCGAAAGGCCGATGGGCTCGCGTAAACACAGCCACGGCGAAGGCGCGGCCGTCAGCGTGGGTGATCACCCCCACCTCGTTGCGGACCCGTCCCGTCAGGCTGCCGGTTTTTCCGGCGACCACGGCGCCGTCCGGAAGATCACGCCCCAGGCGACTGCTGACCTGCTGCGCCATGACCGCGCGCACGCTGGCGCAGGCCTCGGGTGGCGCGGCCTCATCCCGCCAGATAGCGCGCAACAGGTGGGTCATCTCGCGGGGGGTGGAGCGATTTGTCCGCGCCGCATCGAAGGCCGCCGCGGCATCGACCCGCCCTGCGTCGTAGCTTAGGGCCATCGCGGCCTTTCCGAGGTCGCCCGACCGGGCGGCGGCCAGATGGGCGTAGTCGGAAAAGCCGATATCGACAGCCATCTCGTCAAACATGGTCCGCAGATCGTGCACGACGACGCTGTGTGAGCATCCACAGGCGCGCAGGCGGGCATTGACCTGCTCAAGCCCGACGCGGGCCAGCAGCAGGTCGGTCGCCGCGTTATCGCTGACGCTCATCATTTGCAGGCACAGGTCTCGCCATGAGAGCGCCGCCGAGTCGGAGAAGATGGACAGGCCGGTCGGGCCGGCGGTGAGCGACTTTGGATCCAGCTCACGGCGTTGAACAGGGTCGATAAGGCCAGCGGAAACCTGCGCATAGAATTCCAGAGCGATGAAAACCTTGAACACCGACGCCAGGACGACGGGCTGATCCGGGCTCAAGCTCAGCTCAGCGCCGCTTTGCAGGTCAAGAGCATGGAGCGCGCCGTCACATCCGGCGTCCTGAAAGCGGCGGGCGATCGCGTCGGCGGCGTCGGGGAGCTCTGACATCTCAGGCCCTCCCTGCATCAGCGCCCACCATCGGCTCCCGTCCTTCGAGCGCGGAAAGCCGCCTCCACCGACGGCATGACCAGCCAGCTGATGTCCTCGCCGACTGACTCCAGCTCCTTGGCGGTGCTGGACGAGATATGCAGGAACTGCGCGTCGCAGATGAAGTGGACCATCGGGATCGAGGGATCGAGCCGCTCGGCCAGGCCATGGAGATTGAACTCTTCATGGAAATTGGTGGCCTCGCGCAGGCCGCGCACGATGTGGGTGGCGCCAATGTCGCGCGCATAGCGGACGAGGCTTTGGCGGGCGTACTCGCCGACCTCCAGCGACTGGTCGAGGATCGCGGCGGCGTCCGGCCACAGGTCCAGGACGGAGCTTCGGATGAGCTCGGTGCTCTGTTCGACACTGAAGGCCCGCTGCTTCCTCACATTGGTGCCGACGGCGACATGGACGGCGTCGAAGGTCGTGAGCGCCTTGCGGATGATGTCCAGATGGCCGCGGGTGACCGGATCGAACGAGCCCGCATAGAGGGCCTTCGTCCGCTTCGCCTTCTTCAATTGCATCGCAACACCTGTGGGCCAGGGACGCAGCGTCCGATGACCGGCCGGGCGATGCAAGATGAAGCGCGAGGCTTAGTGGATGCCCCTGGCCATCTGGTAGAGGGTGATGACGATCTCGAACAGGATCAGGATGACGATGATCGCCTCCAGGCGCAGGGAGCGCTCGGTGTCGATCAGGTCGGTCATGACGGTCGCCGTCTCGCCGATCAGGTCGAGCTTACGCCCCAGGGTCTCCGCCCGCTCGACAAGCTCGTACTCATCTTCCAGACGGGCGTAGAGGCGTTCAAGGTCCGGCCGGTCCCAGAGGATGTCGGGCTTTTCGCGCACCGCCACCCGCTCGGCCACCCGATGCTGCACCAGAAGCGAGGCGCCGATCAGGCGGATCATGTCGCGCCGACCGCCGGGCCTGCGGCCGGTGTCGGAGAGTTTGCGGGCCCAGGGCTCGATGGTGTCGAACACCTTGGCCACCTGAAGCTCGTCCTGCTCCAGAGCCGCGCTCTTGGCCACAGCGTCGGCGACCACCAGCAGCTTGTCCGGCGAGAGGGAGCCGATGCGCACCACGCCATCGGGCTCGACCCCTTCGCTGGCGCCCTCGCCGGCGGCGACCTGGATGGTCTCCTCCTCGCGGACCTCGTGCTGGCCATGCACCCGGGGCAGGACGCCGCGGATCACGTCGTCTTCAGCCAGGGGATCGAGGCCGATCATGACCACCACCCCGTAGCGGAAGACCACCACCAGGCCGTCGGCCACACGGAAGGACAGGGGCGCGGTGGAGAGCGCGTCGCGGCGCTCCAGGCCAAGGGTGTCGATCCGCTCGCCCAGCACCACGGCGCGGGCGGTCAGGGAGCGGTCTTCACGGGGCAGGGGCAGCGCATCGGCGGGCGAATTCATCATCGCCTACAGCACCACAGGTAGGCGGCCGGCGAAAGCCCGCTGAGGCTTCAGAAGCGCAAGCCCTAGCGGCGTTCCTGCAGGTCCAGCAGGGCGTCCCACATGTCGCGGGCCGTCTCGATGGTGGCGAGGTTGGCCTTGAACTGGTGCTTGGCGGTGATCTGCTCGACCGCCTCCTGCTCGTAGCTGGTGGTCGAGCCTTCGACGCCCATGGTCGCGGTGCGCTGGGCGGAGGCTTCGAAGCGGCGACTGGCGGCGAGCATGCCGTAGCTGGCGGTGGCGATCGGGTCCATGGCGGGTCTCCTGCCAGGAGATCCTGCGCCCCAGGCGGTTAAGCTCCCGCTTGCAAGGATGGTGAACGCGGTTCTACCGCCAGCCGTAGTTGAAGCTGATGCTGATCCGCGGAGTCTTGGCGCCATTGGTCGGCACCTCGTGGCGCAGCCAGCTCTCCCACATCAGGATCGTGCCGGCCTGCGGCTGCAGATAGACGAAGCTGCGCTCGGCCTCCGGCGCATCGGCCAGGCGGGGCGGAGCGGCCATCATCAGAGGCAGGCGGGGATCTTCCAGCTTGAGCGCGCTGGCGCCTGGCGGGGTGCGCACATAGACCGTGCCCGACAGCACGCTGTGGGGATGGATGTGGCCGCTATGGCCGGCGCCCGGCTTCAGCAGGTTGACCCACAGGCTGTCGAGCTTCAGCCGGCGCCCGCCCAGGTCCAGGTTCAGCGCCTGGGCGTAGGCCTTGGCGTGGCGGTCGAGCTTCGACTTCAGCATCCCGAACACCGTCGCCCGCTGCGGCAGGTCGTCGAGCGAGGCGTAGGAGGTGTAGCCGCCATAGGCGTTGGCCTTGGACCAGGCGCGGCCTGCGGCGTCCTCGGCCGCCAGCATCTGGATAGTCTCCTCAAGTTCGTCGTTGAAGGCGGCGAAGTCCCGCTCTTCGGCGAGGCTCGCCTGATAGATCTGGGTGACGAAGAGGGGGCGCAGGCTCATGATCTGGCGCTTATATCAGCTTGCCCGGCACGGAAAGCCAAAGGCCTGAAACACGCCGTATTTCCGTGGCTTATGAGACCTCTGGAGGAATATCGACATGAAACGCGTCTCTCTCTTGGCTGGTCTCGCCGCCTTGGCGATCGCCGGCGCCGCCCACGCTCAAAGCCACGGCGATCACGCTGGCATGAGCCACAGCAACCCGCCGACCAAGACCCAGGTCTGCCTCGACGTCGGCGGTGGTCTGCTGCCGGTGGTCTGCAAGGTGCCCGCCAGCCGTCTGGACCAGCGCGAAGATATCTGCAGCTGCCCGCAGGGCATGCGCACCGACGTGGCCGTCTGCGGTCCCGGCCAGAAGGCCCCGGCTGAGAACAACGCCCTCTACGCCGCCCGCCGTGAAGCTGGCCGGGACGGCAGCCTGCTGGGCGACATGTTCCAGGGCCAGCCCATCTGCGTCGCTCCCCGCGGCTAACTCGGTGCGCCCCTCCGCCTCGTGCGAGGGGAGGGGCGCAGGCCTTCAGCCGGCCAGGGCGCCGTAGACCATCTTCTGGAACACCGGCAGGGCGGCGCGGCCGCCCATGCGCTGGCCGGTGGCCAGTTGCGCCGCGGCCTCAGGCCCAAGCGGCATCGAGTTCTGGATCAGGTAGATCAGCACCATCTCGGCCTCCGGATCGGCCTGCCACCAGGTGCCGAACGCGCCGGGCCAGCCGAAGGCCCCGGCGTTGCCCGCCCCCATCCAGGCCTGCTTCACCGGATCGGTGATCATCGAGACCCCCAGGCCAAAGCCCTGGCCCATCCAGAACGGGATGCCCATGAAGGGGATCTCCCTCTGGGGCGGGGTCAGCCGGTCGGCGGTCATCATCTCCACCGTTTGCGTCTTCAGCAGCCGCACCCCGTCGACCTCGCCCTTGCCCAGCATCAGGCGGGCGAACTTCAGATAATCGTCGGCGGTGGACACCAGCCCGCCGCCGCCTGCCGCGAAGGCCGGCGGCGCTTGGTAGTAGGGGAAGGGAACCTCCTCCATGGCGTCAGTCTTGGGGTCGATCCGATAGAGCTTGGCCGCCCGGTCCAGCTTCTCCGGCGGGACGTGGAAGGCGGTGTCTGTCATGCCCAGCGGCCCGAAGATGCGGTCCTGCAGGACCTGGTCGAAGGGCTTGTCCTCGATCCGGCCGATGATGAAGCCGAGCACGTCGGTGGCGTGGCTGTAGTGGAACCGGTCGCCGGGCTGGAAGCTGAGCGGCAGTTCCCCCAGCCGCTTCATCCATTCGTCCGGCGCAAGCGGCGTGCCGAGCGCGGGGCCGAGCGCTTTCTCGTGGGCCTGTGCGATCGGGCCCATGGAGGTGAAGCCATAGGCCAGGCCTGCGCGGTGGGTCATCAGGTCTTCGATGGTGATGTCGCGGGCAGCCGGGACGGTGTCGTCGAGTGGGCCGGTGGGGGAGGCCAGCACCCGCATGTCGGCAAATTCCGGCGCCCAGCGGGTGATCGGGTCGTCCAGCTTCAGCCGGCCTTCCTCCATCAGCATCAGGGCCGCCACCGAGGTGATCGGCTTGGTCATGGAGGCGATGCGGAAGAGGGTGTCGCGGGTCATCGGCTTGCCGCCTTCGATGTCCCGATGGCCAACGGTGTCGACCCGCACCACCTCGCCCCTGCGCCAGACCAGGGTGACGAAGCCCGACAGGTCGCCGGCGTCCACAACGCCCTGAAGCGCCGGGCCGATGGCCTCGAGACCATTTGGGGAAAATCCGCCGTCCATTCGTTTCGTCCCTTCGTAGCGTTCTTGTATGTCCAGTTCGTCCGTCATACCGCCGGGCGCGCAGGCCTGCGTCAAGCCGAACCCGGAGCCCTCATGACCCTGCCGCCCCTTGCGCCCGTTCTCGCCGTCCTCGGGGTGGCGCTCACCCTGTGCGCCTGTTCGCCCCTGACCGCCTTCGCCACCCTGACGCCCAAGGACCCCGCCAGCCGGGAGGGGCAGGGCCTGGCCTATGGTCCGGAGCCCCGCCAGCGGCTGGATGTCTATGCGCCAACCGGCGGCGCAGAGGCCGCGCCGGTGGCCATCTTCTTCTATGGGGGCTCGTGGACCGATGGGCGGCGGCAGGACTATGGCTGGGTCGGCCGGGCCCTGGCGGCCGAGGGCTTCCTCGCCCTGGCGCCGGACTACCGTCTCTATCCCGAGGTCACCTATCCCGACTTCCTGACCGATGGCGCGCTCGCCGTGGCCTGGGCGGTGGAGAACGCCGCCCGCTATGGCGGCGACCCGCAGCGGATCGTGCTGATCGGCCATTCGGCCGGGGCCTATAACGCCATCATGCTGGGTCTGGACGAGACTTATCTGCGTGAGGCCGGCGTCGATCCCGATCGGATCCGGGCTGTGGCCGGGCTGGCCGGCCCCTATGACTTCCTGCCCCTGGAAGGGGAGACGACCCAGGCGGTGTTCGGCGGGGCGCCTGATCTGGACGCCACCCAGCCGGTTCATCAGGTCAGCGCCGCCGCGCCGCCGGTCTTCCTGGCCACCGGAGACAGCGACACCGTGGTCCGGCCGCGCAACACCGAGGCGCTGGCCAGCGCTCTGCGCCAAGGCGGGGTGATGGTCGAGACCCGCGTCTATCCCGACCTCGGCCATGCCGGCGTCCTGCTGGCCCTCTCACGCCCCTTCCGGGGGCGGGCGCCGGTGCTGGAGGAGATGACGGCCTTCCTGAAGGCCCAGACCCGAGCTGGACTGAGCACTGCGGTTTCGGTTGCGGCGCCCTAGACCGGCGAGCCCTTATCCCGTCGGGGTTCGCCTTAGCCTTCCCTTGCGGCAAGCTGTTGCAACGCCGCAATTGAACCGACGTGTTGAAATGCGTATATGCCTTTTCCCCATCGGCCTTCGGGCTGGCGGGCCTGTCAGTTCTCGTGAACGCAAGGACGCGCACCGCCCATGCTGGTCACCCTTATGAAGGCCAAGCTTCACCGCGCGACGGTGACCCAGGCCGATCTGGACTACGAAGGCTCCATCGCCATCGATCGCGACCTGCTGGACGCCTCGGGCATCCTGCCGCACGAGCAGGTCGATGTGCTGAACATCACCACCGGCGCCCGCTTCACCACCTACGCCATCGAGGCCCCCCGGGGCTCACGGGTGATCGGCGTGAACGGCGCGGCCGCCCGCCTGGTCCAGAAGGGCGACAAGGTCATCGTGGTGACCTACGGCCTGCTGCCGGCCGAAGAGGCCCGCAACTACGCCCCCACGGTCGTCCTGCTGGGCGACGGCAACGAGATGAAGCAGGCGGCCTGATGGTTCGCTGGCCCGCCGCGATCACGCTCTCGGCGGCCGCCCTGCTGATCTTCGCCTGCTCGCCTGCCGGCCCCGAAGGGGTCGACACCTCGGTTCTGGATCGTGAGATCGGCCAACGGATCGGCGATCCTTCGACCTGCGTGCTGGTCGCCGAGCGTAGCTCTGGCAAGATCGTCTATCGCTATGGCACCAACACGGTCTGCGCCCGCACCTATCCGGGGTGTCAGGACCAGGCTGAACGGACGGTGGAAGATCTTCTGAAGCGCTTTGATCCCGCGGCCGAGGGCGTGGCGATCAGTTGCCCCACCGCCGCCGACGGCTCGCGCAGCGTCGGCTGGGCGGCCGGGCCGGTCGCGGGCCGCGACCTGGTCTTCGCCGCCGTCATGGAAGGCCAGCGCGCCTTGCCGGGCATGATCATGACCGACCGCCTGGCCAGCGCCTTTTCCGCCGCCGGCCTGGAATAGGCCTCCGCACCCTTCGAGGAAGCGAAGGCCTGATCCCTCAGCGGGTCAGTTCATAGAGACCCGAAATATCCACCCGCACGGTCAGCTCGCCGCCGGACACCGGCGTGGAGTCTCTCATGCCTTCGCTGCGCGCCATGGCCATGTAGGGCATGGGCGGCTGCGGAGCCGAATAGCTGGTCCCTTCGCTCAGGGTGACCAGGCGACCGACCCGGTGACCGGTGGCCTGGGCATAGAGCTGGGCCTTGGCCTGCAGGTCTCGGACGGCGGCCTGACGGGCGGCGTTCTCGGCCTGGCTCCGGTCGTTCAGACCGAAGCTGATATTGTTGATCTGATTGGCGCCGGCATTGACCGTGGCGTCCACCGCCGAGCCCAGCCGGTCCAGATCACGCACCTTCACAGTCACCTGGTTGCTCGCCTGATAACCCCGCAGGCGCGGCGGCTGGTTCTCGACATAGTCGTACTGCGCCGAAAGGTTCAGGTTCGACGTCTGGATGTCGCGGCCCTCGATCCCGGCGCGGTTCAGGGCGGCCATCACCCGGCTCATCTGCTGGGCGTTGGCCTGCATGGCCGCCTGGGCCGTGGGCGCTTCGGTCTGCACGCCCAGGCTGATGGTCGCCATGTCAGGCGCGACATCCACCTCGCCGACGGCCGAAAGGTTCAGGGTGGTGGCGCGGAACATGGAGTCGGCCGCCGGCGCAGCAGGCGCCGGGGCGGTCTGGGCGAGGGCGGCAGGCGCCAGGGCCGCAAGGCTCAGGCTCAGCACGCCGGCGCGCAACAGGGTCTTCATGGAAATCTCCAGTCCAATTGAAACTTGACCATAGGCCACAGCGGAAAGCGCCGCGACGGCCTTGGCGTTCCACCCTCGCAAGCTGAACCTGAACCGGAGCTTTAAGCTGCGTGCAGCCCATGCTAACCGCAGGCCCTCCGCTGATGGGGCCTGTAGCTCAATGGTTAGAGCCGGCCGCTCATAACGGTCTGGTTGCAGGTTCGAGTCCTGCCGGGCCCACCAGCGGGGCGTTTCGCGATGTTCATCTTTGATCCAACCGGACGCGGTAAATAGCTGATTAACAGCCGTTTTCCGGGTTTTGTGCCTCAAGGTCGTCCCATCGTGTTTCACCCGCATCCGCATTCGTTGATGGTATGCGTGTGGGTTGATACCAGCAGACTGGCGCGCGATACCAACACCATGCCTCTTTCCGACACCCAACTGCGCGGCCTTAAGCCCGATTCGAAGCCCCGGAAACTCAGTGATTTTGAGGGCTTATTCCTACTCGTGAACCCCAGCGGATCACGCCTATGGCGCTTCAGCTATCGCTTCGGTGGAAAGCAGAAACTCCTGGCGCTCGGGGCCTACCCGACTGTGTCGCTCCGAGAGGCGCGCCGAGCGAAGGATGATGCACGTGAGCTGCTAGCAAAAGGCATGGACCCAGCCCATGAACGCAAAGTCGCGAAAGCCCGGAACAGGATGGCGGCCTCGAACACCTTTGAGGCGGTGGCCAGTGAGTGGTTTGACGCCCGCAAGGACGGGTGGGTGCCCAGCTATTCAGATCGGCTGAAGGCGCGCCTGGATGCCGATTTGATCCCCTATCTGGGGCGTCGGCCCATCGCTGAGATTGAGCCCGTCGAGTTGCTCTCAACGATCCGAAGCATTGAGGGCCGAGGGGCGCCGGAAATGGCTCGTAGAGTGCTGCAGATGGCCAGCGCGATCTTCCGATACGGGGTCGCTTTGGGGGTATGTCCTCGGGATCCCGCCGCCGACCTCCGCGGAGCCTTGAAGAGCGCACCGCCGGCCAAGCGGCGCTCCGCCATCCTCCCGAAGGACCTTCCGCAGTTCATGCAAGACCTCGCCGTCTACAACGGCGCGGCGCAAACGAAACTCGCCCTCGAACTACTGATCCACACCTTCGTCCGCACGTCCGAGGTTCGCTTCGCGCGCTGGTCGGAGTTCGAGGACCTGGAAGGGGAGGGCGCGCTTTGGAGAGTTCCTGCGGCCCGCATGAAAATGCGTCGTGACCACCTGGTGCCCCTGACGCCGCAGGTGGTCAAAATTTTGGCTGAAATCAGGGAAGCTGCTGGCCGTTCCGAGCTCCTATTCCCGGCCCCGACCCGCAGCGGTGTGATCTCGGAGAACACGATGATCTATGCGATCTATCGCATGGGCTACCATGGTCGAGCGACCGTGCACGGGTTCCGCTCGACGGCCTCCACCGTCCTCAATGAACAGGAGTTCAACCGAGACTGGATCGAGCTCCAACTTGCCCACGCTGAGGGTGATATTCGCTCAATCTACAACGCCGCTGAATGGCTCAGCGGACGCCGCACTATGATGCGCTGGTGGTCCGATCACTTGGAGAAGGTGACGAATCTGGTGACCAGCTCAGAGTAGCCGCGGGGGTCTCGGCCAAGCCGCATTTGAGGTCTCAGATGGGCTCCTAGCAGCCCTCCGGGATGTCCGCTTCCCGGCACGGTCTATCGGTTAAGCCAGAAGGGCTAGGTCGGGCTCTGAGCCGAAGTTCGGGAGGTCCGCTATGCGGCAAGGCGGCAGCCGCGTCTTAGAGGCGCTGCGCAACTGCCAATTTGGGCTCGTTGGTGCCGTTGGGGAGGTCTGCTTTCGGCGGCTGCAGCACGCCCCCGCACTCCGAACAGCCGCAGGTGGCGGGCGAGCATCTTTCCTCTAAGCTTGACCGATGCACACGTGCCCTCCACCGACCGCCGCCTTGAACGAATGGCTCGAAGCTTACGGGACCGTGGAGCAGAACTACGGCCACCTGCTTCTCGAGCAGAAGAGCGAGATCAACGACGATCTCGTCGATGCGCTGCGCCCTTACTTCGAGTCTGCTCACCTTGACGCCCAAGAATATTTTCACGCCCAAGTCGGGATTTCCCTTCACCCGGACGCCGCCGGGGGGCCGCCTCCAGTCTGCTATCCGGCCTGCCTGCCGTCGAAGGCCCAGCGCGGCCTGTTCGGTGAGGTCGTGGCTGGCCTGGTCACCGAGGCCTATCAGGACGAGTTTGTCGGCCGCCACGCGTGGCGCGTGCCGATCTTCCTCTTTCGTGAGCATGACGACGTCGAAAAGTATCTGTGGGCGCTTCGTTTCGATCCCGCGCGCACACGTGAGATTTATGGTCGCCACGGCTCGGACTTCATCGGCATCGCCCTGAACGCGCAAGGCGAGCTCGTGCGGGTGATCGCGGGAGAGGCCAAATGGCGGAAGTCGCTCACCGACTCCGTTGTCGCAAGCCTCCTGCTCGGCCCCAAGGAAGAGGACGAGGACATCGGCGAGATGGTCCACAACGGACGTGGAATCTGGTTCGAGGTGAATCGTGATTCCCCCATCCCGCACGGCCTCCGGCAACTGCAGAGACTCCTGGAGCAGCGGGATCCCGACGGGCACGCCAACGCCATTCTATCAATCGATCGGGCCGTCTTTGGTCAGGGCCCGCCGCCGGGACGCACGAACCTGGTGCTAATCGTTGGGAATGGGGCGAGGCGGCGGGAGCCGGCCAGCGTGCTGATCCCCTGGGAGCAACCGCCAACGGAGTACACCGCGCCGCACGATCTCCAAGTCGTAGAAGTCATCCTTGACGGCGGTGACGCGCTCATCGACGACCTCTACTCCACCCTGTGGCAGGGCGCCTGATGCCGGAACGGGATCAAGACCGGCTAGAAGCCGCCGAACGCGTCAGGCGCGAACTGGGTATTGAAAACCAGCTCAGCCGCGCCCAGGCCAGAACCTATGTCCGCTGCCTACAGGCGACTTGGCAGGTCCCGACGATCCAGTGGTCGGAGCGCGATTCGGCCCGCCAGATTGCAGACGCCCGCCGGCTTCTCCACGCGGCTCACATCTTTCGCTCCATCGAAGGCCCGTCGTCACTGCGCGCGATCGACTGCTATCGCCGCAGCGGTGAAATCCTCGAATGGTTGTCCCGCGGCGACGACGTGATCCGTGAGGTCGCTCCGATCGAACTGCTCGCCGCAGGGGCCTATCAGCTCGGTGGGCTGCCGGCGATGGCGTCAGGACTCCTGTCGCAAATGCGGTCTGAACACATCGGCGTCCGGCTCTACAGCGCCTTTCTTCGTGCGGACTTCGACGGCGTACTGCAGCGCGCGGCCATGTTTTGGCGACGCCACGCCGATCTCACTACGATCGACGCCGGCGCAATGCTGATCGCCGCTATGCGCGGCAAGGCACCTGAGGGGGAGGCGCCGCCGACCGTTTCCTGGGCCTTCAGCGTCGAACTCGTCAGGAGCCTGGGTCTGGTCGCCGACTGCTTGCGTCGCGGCGATGACGAACGGCTTGAAACCGCCATGGACAAGCTGCACGCCCTCGACGCCATGGCGACCCGCACCTTCAGCGACGACGCCTCGCTCGTTATCTCGATCATGCGTGACGTGGCCGACAGTTTCGTCACAGCCACCATCTACCGGCCTCTACGCTCCCTCGGAGCGCTGAGGCCTGAGCGGAGTCCGCGGCTCTTGGCCTACGCGCGAGACCAATTCAGCCGCGGCCGGGGCATCCTCTGGACCTCGCAGCAACATGGTCTCCAACGCCTTCTTCAAGAGGACTCCTTCGCTCTTTGCACGCCGACGGGGTCGGGGAAGACGCTGGTCGCCAACCTCGCCCTCATCAAGGAACTGCTCCTGCGCGAAGACGAAGGCCTGCTCGGCCCCTTGGCGCTCTACATAGTTCCGTCCCGCGCGCTGGCGGGTGAGGTGGAGGCCAAACTGACGTCGGAGCTCGGACGCGACGTCACCGTCACCGGCCTCTACGGGGGGGCGGATTGGGGCATCACCGACTACTGGCTCACCAGCGAAGAGCCCGTAGTGCTAATCGCCACCGTCGAAAAGGCGGAGGCGCTCCTGCGCTATCTCGGCCAGATGATGATGGCGCGGCTCCGCCTCCTCATCATCGACGAGGCGCACCAGGTCGTTCCAGAGGCCAACGAAGCCACGCGTTTGAGCTTCTCGGACCACAGCAACCGATCCATCCGCCTGGAAGGCCTCGTCTCACGCATTCTATCGCAACGTCCGGACGTCGTTCGGATTGCCCTTACCGCCGTCGCCGGCGGCGCGGCGGGACCCGTCGCGCGTTGGGTCGAAGGCCGCCCCAACGCGGACCCGGTCGGCCTCCGCTACCGCAGCACCCGCCAAGTTATCGGCGTGCTCGAAACGGCACCGAACGCCCAGGGGCGCATACTGCTCGACCTAATGAACGGTCTCCCGCTCTACCTGCGCGACGAGGAAGATGCAGTTTATCTGCGCCTACAGATCGAGGTCATGCCCCAACTGCCCGCTCAGTGGCGCAACAGCCTCAACCGCTTCAATTGCCTCAGCGTACTCTGGACGGCCTTGCATCTCGCTGACGAAGACCAGCGCATCCTGATCTCAGTCGCGCAGGAGCCGGAGCAGACCATGCGGTGGTACAAGGAGGCGCTAGAGCGGGCGGACTGGCAGGGAGCCATGCGCTTTCAGCCCCCCGAGGAACCGCTCCGGGCGCGGTTCGACGAAGCGAGGGCGGCCTGCCTGGATTACTGCGGCGCCGACTCCTTCGAACTCTTCCTGCTCGACCGCGGCATCGCCACCAGCCATGGGCAGATGCCGCAGCGGTTGCGCCGCCTGATGGTCGAACTCATCGACCGGAGGATCTGCCCGATCACCGTCGCGACGGCCACGCTCACCGAGGGCGTCAACCTGCCGTTCGACCTTATCTTCCTGACCTCGCTCAAGCGCCGGTCCTGGGACCCGGTCGAGGAGCAGCAGGTGGTCGCGCCGCTCACCACGTCGGAATTCCGCAATCTGGCTGGCCGCGCTGGCCGGCCGGGCGCGTCCCGGGGCATCGAAGGCATGACGCTCGTTGCGCTCCCCACACAGATATCCACCACAGCCGCCGCGAGTATAGCGACCCAGCGCCGTCAGCGTGCAGAGCTGGCCAGGGACTACGATCGCCTTCGCGCTTCGCTGGTGATCGAGGAGCGCGACGCCGACGATGTGCCGAGCCCGCTTGCTCTACTTCTGAATCGCATCTGGGAGCGCGCCAACCGATTACTTGGCGTCGCTCCCGACGCCTTCCTGGACTGGCTCGAGAGAACGGCGCCAACCGCCGTCAGTCCAGACGTGGGGACCGGTACGAGCGACGGCACCGCAAGGTTGGCGGACGCCATGGACGAGCTGGACGCGATCCTTCTCACCTCGCTGCAGGAGGTCGCTCGGGCCGACGAGGCAGCCATGACCCGGGCTCGCGCCGAGGCGCTGCTGATCACGCTCTGGCAAACCACATTCACTGCGGTCGCGACGGAGCAGGAGGCGTGGTTGGAGCAGGCTTTCGTGCGCCGCGGAGCGGGCATAATCGAGCACATTTACCCGGACCCAGACGAGCGCCGTCGCCTCTATCAATATGGCCTGCCACCAGCCGTCGGGCGGCGGTTTGAAGCCGTCGCGCGGCGCATGCGCGAGTTGCTAGCTGCGGCCGACGAGTACGGTTCGGCTGATCCGACCACGCGCATCGATCTGTTCCAAGAGCTGGGCGATCTTGTCTCGGCGGATCGCGGCTTCGGATTCCGCGTCCGGCGGACCGATGCCGATGAGGCGCTTCTGGAACGATGGGCCGACGTCCTTGGGTGGTGGATGAACGAGCCCGACGTCGCCGGTCCTGTGCCAGAAGACCTCCGGTCGTGGCAACGCTTTGTTGCCGACAACCTGGAATTCCGGCTCGGCGTGGCGATCGGAGCCGTGGTTGCTGAAGCCTGGGCTGAAGGCGCGGGCGATGCGCTGACCTTGCCGAGCTTGGCGTCTTGGAAGGACACCACGGGTCTGCCTTGGATCGGGTTTTGGGCGCGGGAACTGTTGCGCTGGGGCACGCACGATCCCTTCGTGGCCTTCTGCTTGGCGCAGGGGCTGGCGCCCACACGTGACGCCGCCGGCGCCCGTCGCCAGGAGTTCAACGCTTGGCTGGAGCAGGAACAAGACGATCTGACCGCCGAGGATCGGATAGATCCGCAGTTCTTTCTGCGCTGGCAAGCATCATTGCCGCGCCCGGAGAACGCAGCCCGGGCTCCACCCCAGATGCGGGCTGCACTCACCGGTACGACCGGCGAGCGCGGCCGCTATGCCGTGATGCCTGTGACGCGAGGCGAAGGGACCGCTTGGCTCGATCCAGCCGGGTTCGAACTGGCCGTCACCCGCGCGCGGGCGCAAATCGGAGGACGACCATCTCGGAGTGACTATGAACTCGTAACGATCGATGGCGAGCCGACGGTGACCCGAGTATTCCGCCCCGCCTGACGCAGCGGCTGCTCGGGCGGGTAGGGCGACGCCCCAGCCTCGGCTAGGTTTAGGACTAACAGGTGATCGACATCGTTCAACATAGGACGTTGAGCCTCTGCTCTCGGCACTGACCTCAACTTCCGCAAGTGGCGCCGACCTGACGCTACAATCCCATCTGGATTTCGGCCCGGAGCAAACTGAAGGGCTCGTATGGCGCAGCCGGGATATAGCGCCGCGCCCGGTCGTTGCCTGAGAGGTAGACTTCTTCCAGGGGCCAAACCCAGTGGTCGCGCACGACGGAGAAAGCCATGGCGCCCTCCGTCAGTTCGTCTGCCGATGCGCCAGTGACTTGGAGCCAACTGGAAAGGAACGCGACCGTCGGGTCACGCTGTAAGTCGAACATGTATGTCGCAGCCCGGATGGCTTCGTAAGCTCTGGGGAGGAGCGCCGTCTGCTCCCAGTCAATGACGGCCGAAACGCGCCCGGCGTTGAAGAAGAGATTGCCATGGTGAAAATCGCCGTGGGTCAACTGCAGCGCCGCCCCAAGATCGTGAGAGTGGCGGCAATCGGGATGCGCCATCCAAGCCCTCTGCGCGCGCACACGTGCTAGCGCAATGTCGCTCTGAGGATCGTCGGGAGATCGCTCGAGGATCGCGCGCTCCAACACTCGGAGGCGCTCTTCCCAGGCCTTTCCATCCCACATCAGGCGAGGCTGCTTCAAGTCGCCGGTGGGCAGTTCAGCAATAGACCTGTGCAGCTGCCCAAGCATGTCACCGGCGGCGATCGCGTCCTGGCGAGTGAGATCTGAGGCTGTCTTCTGACTTCCGTCAGCGAATGGGAACAGAGCGTAGAGAACGCCATCGTGCTCAACGTGGCGCTCGCCCGTTAGAGAGGATAGCGGCGCAATCGCTGGGAGCCCATGCTGGCGAACCCATCCTGTCACCTGAGCTTCGCGCTTGAGTTGGACATCCGAGGCCGTGCGATACCTGCGGCGGACGTAGCGTTTTCCCGTCGTGGTGACGGAAAAGACCCGGTTCACGGCTCCGCCGGATAGCTCTTCCACCCGAAGCCATGCTCCGACATCCCAGTGGTGCAGGAGTTCTTCTGGAACAACGTTCGTTGGAGCGGGCGCGGCGTGACTCATAGCCATTCAAGGGTGGCGCAACGGCTGCATCGGGTCGAGGAACTTCCGGCACTCCAAGGCGCACCCCAACGAGCGCCGGCCAATCAGCCCAAGCCAATTTGCTTTGGATGGAGGCGCGCGACCTAGTCGCCCGGAGGCCAGGAGGGCGCTCATCAATGTCCGGAATTCGGCTGGTCGCCAACTTCTGGAACTGGCGCCGACCGGACACGAACGCGGCGACCCCTAGCGAGTCAGCTGGTTCACAGCCGACCGTAAGCTCGCAGGACGCGCACCGCACGCACCGTAAGCAGACCCCTCCATTCGGCTACGGCGGCAGACCCCGGCGGTGTCCAGTTGATGGGCCATCCGCCGTCGTCCTGTTGCGCCTGCTCCAAGTGAGACAGCGCGCCACGAATGAGGGCTGGCTCCAGCCACTGGGCCGCCCACGCCCGAGGCGTGCGGGCGTAGAACAGCGCGTCGAGGCCGTACTCCGAAGCGGCCGGATCCGACTTGAACATCCGAGTATCCGGAAGCTGGCGCACCAGGCTCTCGGCGAGTTCTTCGGCGCGCCTGCGATCGGGCGAGTGTTCCAGGAAGGCCAGAGCCTCACTGACGTCGTGAGCGCCGTTGAGGGCTGCCAGGCTGCGCCAGCAGAAATCGTCTAGGCGATCGAGCACAGGGTGTCGGACGCTCGCCTTCCACAGGAGCCCGGCGATGCCGCCGTTTGGATTGATCCCCGGCGTCGGCGGATTGTCGGCCCAGTGTGGCGCGAAGTCTGCATCACGGAAGGTGTCGATGAGGATCGGTGCGCCACCTTCTGGCCCGAGCACGCTCTCCAGCCAATCGCACGCCAGCCGCACCGATTCAGCGTCGAAGCTGCCAGCTTCGTCCATGTATTCAAGAGCGAGCTCGAAGTAGAGCGGCTGGCTGGAGCTCGTCCGCGTATCGGGCTCCAGCGCATTGCCAAAGCCCCCATCTCTATTTTGATAGGCGCGTAGCGCGAGGAGAACGGCCTCCGGGCTTCCATCGCCAACGCACGCGTCGAGCGCCAATCGGTCCAATAACCGCGCTTCGCGGTAAACAAACTGCCGAGCCGCCGCCAAGTCCGCCATGCTCGCTCACCTCCGTCAGCTTGGGCTCGATCGCTACCTTACCGGTGAGTCTGCTTTCGGCCCGGGTCCTAAGTTCTGCTACTGGCGCGCCGGCGACGGCGGCTGGCAAGCGAAGCGCGCGCAGATGGACGGCCCGTGCACCATCTGCCCAGTCACCGGGTCCGGCTAAGCTGGGCGTGACTCGGGCCGGAGTTCGCCGAAAAGCAGCCAGAAGGCATGGAAGATCGGAGCCAAGCTCGACCCGTCGAGTTCGCAGCCGCCAAGGTCCTCTTTCGGCGAAACCCCCAGAGTCAGCTGCTGGCGCCCATCAGACGCTGATCCCCCGCCAGGGATTGTGCAAACCTTGGCCGGGCTGGGGTCTGGGCCGGCTTGAACATCAATGGAGAGAGCGCCGCCTGCGGGGGTCTGGCTGGTAGGCATTGAGGCGGCGCGCGGCCCCCCTGGCGCAGTGGATCACCGTCAATCTGCCAGCTAGGCTGCGCCATGACCTCAGCATCATTGCCCTGGTTTCCCATACGAACGGCCCGCTTGTTGCTGCGCGAGTTTCAGGCGGGTGACCTCGACGACATTCACGCATACGCGTCGGACCAGAGCACCGTCCGCTACATGGAATGGGGGCCGAACACGCCTGAGGTCAGCAGCGAGAGACTTCGTCTTACCCTTGCTGAGCAGGAGCGGTGGCCGCGCCGAGACGTCAATCTCGCTGCCCAACTGCTAGAGAACGAACGGGTTATTGGATCGGTTAGGCTGGGGCTAGACGGGCAAGACGGCGCCGACCTCGGTTACGTCTTCGGAAGTTCGTGGTGGGGCGTCGGTTACGGCTACGAGGCGGCGTCAGCCGTTCTAGCAGTCGCATTTGAGACGCTGGAGCTACATAGGGTCTGGGCGACCTGCGATGCCCGAAACGCCGCCTCGGTCAGGCTTCTGGAGAAACTCGGAATGCGCCAGGAGGGCGCGATGCTCAAGGACCGCAAGGTGAGGGATGGTTGGCGCGACACCCACCTGTATGCCCTGCTGGCTGACGAATGGCGGGGCTGACCAGTAAGGTGGTCGGCAACGGCTCGGCCTAGGCCGGCAACTCGGCAAGCGGGCAGGCAAATAGGTCAGCAGGCGGCGCCCCCTGACGCGATCTTTCCCTCTCAAGGGCAGTGGGCTGGCCAAGTGCCCACCTACGTGAGCCCGCGATCTATGGCCTGCGAGATCTGAAGCGCTAACGCCTCGGCCTCTCCATCATCGAACGTAAGGACGCCAGCACGTTCTGCGTTGACCGCGGCGAACTGCTGCTGTTCGGGCGGCACTCCTGGCGGAAGAGGTGCGACGTGCCAATGGACGTGCGCGTTTCCAGCCTGGCTACCCAATGACATGATGTAGATGCGCTCAGGTTGAAGAACTGCGCGAACGGCTTCTGCAACCGCGTAGACGACGATTTGCAATTGAACGTATTCACCCAGCGAGAATTCGCCCGTAACCTCCGTGCGGTGAGCCTCTTGGCAGACCAGAACATATCCGGCGAGGGGGGGTACTTGTTCAGGAACGCAATCGCAAACTCATCCTCGTAGACGACATGATGGGCGAACGCCGGGTCGCCGGAGACCAAGCCGCAGACGAAGCACTGCCGTTCCCGGACGAGCTTTCCATAACCGTCGATGTCGAAGGGGCGGCGTCGGACCATTTAATCACTCCTGACGGCATGTGCGTCTCCTCGACTGGACATCATAAGCTTGTCCGCGTGCTCGAGTGCCGGATATCGGCCCCCAAGGTAAGGTCCGCAGATGGCACCAACCTGACGCGGAGCCCCTGCGCATAGCCATAGGCTGACAAGCGGACTATCCGAACCGCCGAGCAGGGTGGGGAGCAGACCGTCGCCTAGCGGTGGAAAGCGGACCTTCGATCTGCGACCATGCCGTCATGGCAAAGCTAGCTGCACTTTCGTTCACTTTGGCTCTCGCCGCCTGTGCGCCAAATCATATGCCCGCCGAGACTGTCGATGCGCGCGTCCTCCTACCGGACGCACGGCTCAAAAAGGGCGACTACGTTCGCTACTATCTGCTTGCGACGATTACGAGCGACGCCGACCTGCCGTTCAGCACTTCACACTCGTTCCTGCTTCCTGCACCGCGCGAAGTGTGGGTGGCTGTATATGCGCGAACACCAAGTATTTGGACTAACGCGCCCGCCGGGATGCACATTTTGGAACGGCGCCAAGATTTCCCCGAGTTCGTCCACGGCGGCTGTGAAGCCGTCAACGTCGTAGTGGACGCCCACACGGGAGAGACTCTGGGAAGTTGGTGCAACGTAGATGATCGTCAGAACTTCGACGGCATACCGCGCCCGATACCGACCTACTTCCCTGACGGCTCACCATTGCGGGAAACATCGTAAGCCGCGAACGCCATGCGCCAAGGTCCGCTATGGGTAGGCTTCAGCCACTGGCAGCGGGCCGCCAACCGGACCTTTGCCCCGGCTGAGGAATGTCCGGAATCCGGCCGTCAGCCAATGACCGCAAGTGGCGCTAGTGAGACCTAATGATGACATCTCCTAAGGCTTAGCTGACCAAGGCTTCGGCCATTGCCATCCGCAACCGGTCGCGCGTGTGACGATCAAGTGCGATCGGGTGTGGGACATAGACGATATTGGCCATCAACCGCGTTGCGACGGGTGTGTCGGTCGGCGAAAGCGCCCGAAGGCTTGTGGCCCCTCTCGTGGCGTCGAATCCGGCGCGCCGGAGACTGGCGACGACGGAGTCAGGGTCGGCAGCGAGCACCGGAAGGACCCAATAGGCATGTGTGTCGGCGGCGTCGCCCAGCCGAACGCCCTTTGGTAGACCGTCAAGGACCTCGCGGCAAAGCTCTGCCCGCGTCGAGCTGTCGTCAGTTCGGGTCACCTGGGCCGCAAGCAGCGCTAGAAGGCGGGCGGGCGCGCGGGCCCGGAGCGCTTCAACAAGTGATGGACCAGAAAATCCGCGAGCAATTCCGCCGAGGAACTCGTCGGGGTCCCTGCCCAACCAAGCCAAAGATCGATGGAGCGCGGCAAACGCGAGGGGAGTGCTGAGCGCCTTCAGAACGAGGTACTTCAAAGCGCGGCGCCGATACCAGATGTCGCTCCGCTGGGGGTAGGTATCCAATCTCGCCTGCACGCGAGCGGCCAGGTCGGCGTTCTGGAAAACAGCCACTCCGCCACCCAGTGCTGTGCAGCGCTTGATTGGGCCAAAGCTGTAGAGGGTGACGTCCGTCTCCGTGCATCCCCGGTAGGGGGCTGCGAACGCCTGTGCAGCATCCTCGACGACGAAGACCCCTCTCTCGCGCAGCCTTGCGGCATCGGAAATCCGATTGGTGGAGCCGAACAGGTGAGCCACGACACAGAGCTGTGCGCCAGTGTCATGTTGAGCGTCGAGAAGCGCGCCGGCTGCCGGGGACAGGCGTTCGAGATCTATGTCGACGCCGCGAACCTCCAGTTGGTGCTGGCGAACGATATCGGCCATGTTCTGGACGTTGACGCCAGACATCAGAACGGTCGAACCCCCCGGCAGCGCCAGTTCGGAGAGGAGCGCGTCAAAAATGGTTCTGACCGAAAGGCCGGCAACAGCCGTTCCTTGGTGGAAATGCTGTCTCAGCTTCAATGAAGCTCGGTCCGCCCGCGCCTTGCGAACCGGCGGGCCAGCGGTCGCCCAGAGCAGCGACCGCCATCCAATGTCGAACTTCAAGCGGCAGTGCATACGGGCATCATACGGCGGCGCGGCAAAGGCGATACGGTCAACGTGAGCGTCCGCTCACCGGCCAGGAGCTGTAGTCCGACAACGGGTCGATTTCACCCGCCGTGAGGCTACCAGAAACCGGACCTCCTTCCTCGCTGAGAAAAATCCGCAATCTGGCTAGGAGCTAATGTTGGCGATTGGCGCCAACGGCCGTGACGGTCGTGTCGTTAGCGGGAGACCAAACGCTGCAGGTTGGTTCGCCAACCACTCTGACGTAGCTTGTGCTTAATGCGGGCCGTGATTTCCTGCCTCTTCGGCGCTCTGTTGTTGGCTTCGTTCGCGCACGCGACAAGTCCGCCTCGCCCTGTGGTTTCCCATCCTTCTGCTGAACTCAGGACGGACGGAGCGTCGGACCTGCAACGGCGTATTGCGAGCGGGGAAGCAGACCCAGTCGCCGACGCCAAGCGGGCCGCCCAGCTGGGGGACTTCCGCTTTGTGTGGGTGGTGGGGTTCCTCTTTCATGCCCCCATGGGGCTGACGTGCAATGCCATACTGCACCCGAACCCTGAGCAGATCCTCGTCACGAGGGAGATCAGTGATGTTCCCGACGATTGCGAACGCACGCCCGATGTTTGCGAGAGCCAGAGGCAGCTAGACATCTACGGGGCTGCCTACAACCGAGCGCTGGTGAACGAGCCTCAATTTCCTGCGCCAGACGTTTGTCGACCAAGCACGCCCGCCGATGATCGCATTCCAAAGCAGGACGCCGTGCTGCGGCAGGTTACTCCAGTGCGCGATGTGCGAGCGCGGCCGCACGACCTCCACGAAGCAGCTCGCAGAGGCAGCTTGCAGGAAGTGGAGCGGCGCCTTCGGAGCGGTGAGCCCGCGGACGCCCTGGACATGTTCGGCTACACGCCGTTGGCCTGGGCGGTCGTTCGGGACAGGCCGGAGGTGATTGAGGCTCTTATCAGCGCCGGTGCAGATCCGTATCCCAAGTTAGAGGGGCGGCGCTGGCCTTGGTTGACTCCGCTTTGGCTCGGCATCCGATTGGGGCGCCAGGACGCAGTACGCCTGATGTTGCCCCGATCGGAACCCCACCTGATCAACGGAGTGGGCGAGCACCTGTTGATCGCTGCTGTAGAAGGCGGCAATCCGCAGATCCTACGTGAACTCGTCAGCCGAGAACCGCCAGGCCGACGCGTACTCCTCCCCTATGAGCACGCGCTGAGGGCGAACCGTCGGGACCTACTGAGCGTCCTGGTCGCATCCAACAGCTTTCGACCAGACGACCTACTCGTTGCGGCCGCCCGAGTTGGCGACCTGGAGGCGGCCAAGGTCGCGATCTCGAAGGGCGCAGACGTCCACGGCGTCGGCACGCCCCTTGGCTCGGTCATTTTGGGGCGCCACGAGGCGGACGAGGCCCTTCTCGAGGCGTTTATCCGCGCGGGCGCGGATGTGAATAGGATCACAGTTGGCGGCAACATGTCAGGCCCGCCCTTACGCATTGCGGTCAAGCACGCCTACCGTGGCTCCTACTCGCGTACCGAAGAACAGCGAACGGCTGAGCGACAGCAGCGAATCATCATGCGACTGATCGAGCAGGGCGCACGAGATGATACCCGATACCCGGAACAGGCCCCTTTGGCCTTCCTCGCCGTGATCGGCACGAACGCACGTAATGATCCCGCACCAAACGCGTCGGTGGCGCCACTCCCCCTAGCGGTGTTGAGCGCCCTCACGAAGGCGGGAATGGACCTCAATGAAACCTATCAAGGGCGGACAGTGCTTCAATGGGTTCAGTCGGCTCAGCCAGCCTCCGCTCTCGTGGGTGATCTACAATCGTTGGGTGCGCGCTAATCGCCCAACAAGCAGGTCCGTCTAGGGCGCTGACTGCTGAAGGTCCGCTTCCCGGACTGGCGCTAATGTCCGTTCTTGGCGCATTCTTGCCCTCGCACTCATCGCCTGGTGGGCCGCTACAGTGCAGACGCCCTATGCCGCCGAGAGGGGTGGATCGCGATAACTAGCTGCTGGAGGTCTGTCCAATGCGCGGTTCCGTTCGCTGGAAGATCCGCCTGATATTCGCATGGTGGCGGCCAATCACATACAGGCCACCCGCGACTATCAGCACGCGATAGGGAAACGGATAGTCCATTACAAGGATCAGAATGATCGCGGCTGACGCGGCCAGTATGGAGCCGAGTGACACAATTCGGGCTACGGCGATTGCCAGAGCGAAGACTGCTAAGGCTCCCAAAGCGGCTGGCCAAGCAAGCGCCAGCATAACGCCGAGCCCTACGGCGACTGACTTTCCCCCCGAGAATTGGAGCCACACCGGGCGGCTGTGTCCAACAAGGGCGGCGATGCCCGCTGCGGCTACCGCCCAGGCGCCCCACGTCTGACTATCGGACCAGCCTGGTGGTGCAACCGGCAGGGACGTCATGAGCCACCGGACCAGCGCGATGGCGGCGACGCCCTTGAGGATGTCCACCAGAAGCACCGCCAAGGCTGGCCCTTTCCCGAGCACGCGCAGGGCATTGGTCGCACCGACGGACCCGGAGTACGCATCCGGTGAGGACCGCGGCGGCTAGGCTGTGAATCTCCGGAAGTGGCTTAGGCGGCAAGCGCCGTGGGCGTCCAGTTCCACGGCAGGAGCTCGTCGAGACGACTGGCGGGTAGGTTGTTGATGCGTGCGAGGACATCGGCGAGCCAGGCCTGAGGGTCGACGCCGTTGAGCTTGGCGGTTGCGATGAGGCTGTACATGGCCGCCGCACGCTGACCGCCACGATCGGAGCCGGCGAACAGCCAAGACTTGCGGCCAAGGGCGATGCCTCTGAGGGCGCGCTCAGCGGCGTTGTTGGAGAGACAGACGCGGCCGTCGTCCAGGAAGCGGATGAAGGAGGGCCAGCGTCGCTTGAGGTAGTTGATCGCCTTGACGATGTGGTGGCTGCTGGTGAGCTGCTGGCGGGTCTCGGCCATCCAGGCTTCGAGCTCGGCGAGGATCGGCGCGCTCTGCTC
>Ga0208179_1000492_pt1 | contig 25062 bp, 29 predicted proteins | sample Malvired_Geostar_FD_184238 | JGI IMG/M metagenome (GOLD analysis project Ga0208179, IMG submission 184238) | Marine viral communities from the Global Malaspina Expedition - Malaspina viral metaG DeepMed_Geostar (SPAdes) (version 2) | ecosystem: Environmental > Aquatic > Marine > Oceanic | place... | reverse complement strand
ATATTGCGGGGGCGCGGCGGCCTGTCCCGCGCTTTAGAGCCGACGATGCAGACCCAGAATCCCTTCCTCGACGAGATCGCCAAGCTGACCACGGCGGCCATGGGCATGGCCCAGGCCGCGAGCGAGGAGGCCAAATCGGCCTTCCGCGCCCAGGCCGACCGCGCCGCGGCCGAACTGGATCTGATCCGACGCGAGGAGTTCGAGGCCTTGAAGGCCGAGGTGGCCGCCCTGCGCGGCGAACTCGAAGCCCTGCGCGGACAGGCGCCAAACGTCTGAAAATCGGCGTTCACGAATACGCGAACGAGGCTCGCGCCCGGGAAGAAGCCGGTGACAGCAAGCCCGCGAAGCAGACTAGTTTCATGACTGTCGGTGAGTCGGTCGGGGCTTGCGCCTGATCCGCCGCAGCGAAAGGACCGTGGGTTCCATGGATATGCCCCAGCCTGACGAAGACGTCGTTCTCGGCCTCGATCCCCTGGATGTGGTCGAGCACGTGCTTACGGCCGAAAACCTCGAATTCGACCGCACCGAGGACGGCGACCTGGCCTTCACCCTGGCGGGTGAATGGAAGGACTACGAACTCTGGTTCGCCTGGCGGCCGGAGGCCGACTGCCTGCAGCTCTGCCTGGCGCTGGGCCATACGGTCGAGGCCGCTGCGCGGCCCGCGGCCCATGAACTGGTCGGCCTGGTCAATCAGCGCCTGTGGCTCGGCCATTTCGAGCTGTGGGACGAGGGCGAGATCGTCTTCCGCCACGCCATGGCCCTGACCAGCGCCGAGCGGCCCAGCCTGTCCCAGGCCGCCGCCATGATCGATATCGCCGTGGAAGGCGCCGACCGCTTCTTCCCGGCCTTCGACTTCATGGTCCGCGGCGCCAAGACCCCGGCCGAAGCCATGGCCGCCTGCATGTTCGAGACCGTCGGCGAGGCCTGAGGGCCTCGCCCTGACGCGCCCCCTTCGCTAGAACCCTCCGGTCTCAAGCCTGAGGGAGGATCCGATGGGGCCATTGCTGATGCTGGGCGCCGGCCGCATGGGCGGGGCGCTGATCTCCGGCTGGCGTCGCGCGGGCCTGCTTTCGCCCGCCGACCTGATGATCCGCGATCCCTATCCGGGCGATGAGGCCAAGGCGGCGATCGCCGAGGGCGCTCTGCACGATCCTGATCCTGCGGCCATGGGCCGGGCCGACACGGTGCTGCTGGCGGTGAAGCCTCAGCTCTGGCGCGAGGCGGCGGGCGAGGTGAGCCAGGCCCTGGCGGCCGACGCCATCATCGTCTCCATCGCCGCGGGCGTGCCGGCGGCCGAGATCTCCAAGGCCTTTGGCGGACGCGCCGTCGCCCGGATCATGCCGACCACGGCCGCCGCCATCGGCCAGGGCACGGCCAGCCTCTACGCCACAGACCCGGCCGCCGCCGCCCGGGCGCAGGTCCTGTTCGCCGCCGTCGGCGCGGTGGTCGAGCTGGAGAACGAAGAGCTGATGCATGCCGCCACGGCGGTGTCGGGCTCGGCCCCGGCCTATCTCTACGCCTTCGTCGAAGCCCTGGAGGCTGCGGGCGCAGCCGCGGGCCTGCCGGCGGACTCGGCCCAGCGCCTGGCCCGCGCCACCATCGCCGGCGCCGCGGCCCTGCTGGCCGACAGCGGCGAGGAGCCGGCCGAGCTGCGCAAGCAGGTGACGTCGCCCGGCGGCACGACCCAGGCGGCGCTGGAGGTGCTGATGGGCGAGGGCGGGCTCGGTCCTCTTCTGGAGACCGCCGTCGCCGCCGCGGCCCGGCGTTCGCGCGAACTGGGCGCCTGAGTCTCAGGCCGGCAGCCGGATCGCCGCGCGCAGGCCGCCCAGGGGCGAGCGGTCCAGCAGGACCTCGCCCCCATGGCCGCGGGCCACGTCCCGGGCGATGGCCAGGCCCAGGCCCACGCCCTTGATGTTCTGGTTGCGGGCCTCGTCCAGGCGGTTGAAGGCCTTGAAGGCGTCCTCGTACTGGGCCGCGGGAATGCCCGGGCCGTCGTCGTCGACGGCGATCTCCACCCCGCCCGAGGGCAGGCGTCGGGCCGCCACCTCGACATTCTCCCCATGGACGGCGGCGTTCATCACCAGGTTGGAGACCGCACGCCTGAGCGCGCTGGGCCGCACCCGGGCGGTCAGGTCGTCGGGCGCCTCGACCCGGACCAGGGCCCCGGCGCGGATCGCGCCCTCGGCCACCTCCGCCAGCAGGGGCCCCAGCGCCACGTCCTCCACCGCCTCGCCCCCCTCGCCGCGGGCGAAGGCCAGGTACTCGTCGATCATGTGCTCCATCTCGGCCAGGTCCCGCTTCATCTCGGCGGTGCGGGTCCCCGGCGGCGCCAGGGCCAGCTCCAGCTTCAGGCGGGTGAGCGGCGTGCGCAGGTCATGGCTCACCGAGGCCAGCAGAGCGGTGCGCTGTTCGATATGGCGCTGGATGCGCGACTTCATGGACAGGAAGGCGTGGGCCGCCTGGCGGACCTCGCGGGCGCCGTGGGGCTTGAAGCCGGTGTCGTCCACCCCGCGGCCAAAGGCGTCGGCGGCCGAGGCCAGCCGCTCGATGGCGCGGGTCTGGTTGCGGATGAAGAGGATGGCCACCGCCGTCAGCAACAGGGTCGCCACCGTCATCCAGAGGATGAAGATGTGACCCTGGGTGGCGAAGGCCCGGTCCCGGGGCGCCAGGACCCGCAGGACTCCTTCGTCCACCTGCACCCGGATGTCCACATAGGCGGGGTAGCGGGTGGTGTCGAACCAGAAGGGCGCGTCCAGCCGTTCGGCCAGGGCGCGCTTGAGGGCGCGGTCTACGGGCGCGAAGAAGGAGTAGCGCCGGTTCTGGGGCAGGACCCGCCCCTCCTGCAGGGCGATGGAGAGGCTTAAGGATTCCTCGGCCCGCCTGGCCAGGACGGCGAAGGCCTCGGGGCTCTTGTCGTCCTGATAGCCCTCCACGGCCCAGGCCACCTCGCCGGCCAGACCGTCCGACAGGCGGCTGGTGACGGTGTCCCAGTGGGCGTCGAAGAAGATCCAGGTGACCGCCACCTGCATCAGGGCCACCGGCAGGACGATGATCAGCAGGGAGCGGCCGAACAGACTGGTCGGCAGCTGTCGCTTGATCCACCGGGCGAGGTATCGGGGCGTGACCCGCAGGCGCATCAGTCGGGCGCCAGCATGTAGCCCACGCCGCGCACCGTCTGGAGGTAGCGGGGGGCCTTGGGATCGGTCTCGATCTTGCGGCGCAGGCGGGTGACCTGCACGTCCACGGCCCGGCCGGAGGGATCGACGGTGTCGCGGGCGAGCTCGAGCCGGTCCACCGGTTCGTGCGGGGTCTGGGCCAGGCGCTTCAGCAGGGCGGCCTCGCCCTCGGTCAGGCGGACCGGCGCGCCATCCTGGCTGAGCTCGCCCCGGGCCGGATCGAAGACGCAGAGGCCAAGGGAGAGGCTCGCCCCGCCCGGCGCCCGTTCGGCGGTGCGCCGCAGGATGGCGCCGATGCGCAGCAGCAGCTCCTGGGGCTCAAAGGGCTTGCCCAGATAGTCGTCGGCGCCGACCTGCAGGCCCTCGATCCGGTGCTCGGCCTCGCCGCGGGCGGTCAGCATCAGCACCGGCGTGCGGCCGGCCGCGCCGCTGCGGCCGCGCAGCCAGCGGGTCAGGGAGACGCCGTCTTCGCCGGGCATCATCACGTCGAACACCGCCAGGTCGAAATCCAGGCTCTCCAGCAGCCGCCGCGCCCCTTGGCCGCCGGAGGCCGTGGTCACGCGATAGCCCTCCCGGCTGAGGAAGGCTTTCAGGAGATCGCGGATGCGGTCGTCGTCATCGACCACCAGCAGATGCCGGGCGGGACCGGAGGCTTCGGCGAGGCTCATGCGCTGGCGGGCTCCCCGGTGGACATGGCGGCCAGGATAGGCCGCCTGGGGCCGCGCCGCCATGCCGAGGCGTGGCCATTTCGTTTGACGCGCGCGGCCTGCGGCGCTGTAAGGGGAGCGCATTGAAAGGAGGCTCTACGCCTATGTCTCTCGTTCCCTTTGACGATCGCGATGGATGGATCTGGCTGGATGGCCAGTTCGTGGCCTGGCGCGAGGCGAAGGTGCACGTATTGACGCACGGCCTCCACTACGCCTCGGCGGTGTTCGAAGGCGAGCGGATGTATGGCGGCGAGATCTACAAGCTTACCGAACATACCGAGCGCCTGTTCAAGTCGGCGGAGATCCTCGACTTCGAAATCCCGTTCACGGTGGCCGAGATCGATCAGGCCTGCAAGGACACCTGCGCCAAGAACGGCCTGACCGACGCCTATGTCCGCCCCATCGCCTGGCGCGGTTCGGAGATGATCGGCGTCTCGGCCCAGCAGACCAAGATCCATGTGGCCGTCGCGGTGTGGGAGTGGCCCAGCTACTTCTCGCCGGAGGAGAAGGCCAAGGGCATCCGCATGTGCTGGGCCAAGTACAAGCGGCCGTCGCCGGAGACCGAGCCGGTCCACGCCAAGGCCACCGGCCTCTACATGATCTGCACCATCTCCAAGCATGCGGCGGAGAAGGACGGCTACACCGACGCCATGATGCTCGACTACCGCGGCTATGTGGCCGAGAGCACCGGGTCGAACGTGTTCTTCGTCAAGGACGGGGTGCTGCATACGCCCACCCCCGACTGCTTCCTGAACGGAATCACCCGCCAGTCGGTGATCGCGCTCGCCAAGACCAAGGGCTTCGAGGTGGTCGAGCGCCACATCAAGCCCGAGGAACTGGCCGGCTTCACCGAATGCTTCGTGGTCGGCACGGCGGCCGAGGTGACGCCGGTCTCGCAGATCGGCGAGTACAGCTTCACCCCGGGCCATATCTCGCTCAGCCTGATGGATGACTACGCCAAGATGGTCCGCCGGCAGCTCCAGCCGGCCTGATCGTTTGGACCAGGTTCGAAACCCGTCGCCCTCGCCGCATCCGCGGCGGGGGCGATTTTCGTTTCGGCGTCAGGCCAGGATGCGGGCTTCCAGCTCTTCCAGCCGCTGGCGGGTGGCGGCCAGATCGCCGCCATAGCGGGCGGCGTCGGCCTGGGCCAGTTCGGCCGCCAGGGCCTCGCTTTCGCGATAGAGATCCAGGGCGCGGCTGCGGTGGCCCCGGTCTTCGCGGGCGTCGGCCAGGCGCTCCAGGGCCACCGACAGCGAGCGGCGGGCCTCGGCGGTTCCGACCGCCTGGGCGAGGTCGCGGCGCAGGGTGACGGCGGCCTCATAGGCCTCCACGGCGGCGTCCAGGCGATGCTCCTCATAGGCCATGTCGCCCACATTGATCAGGGCGTCGGCGATCAGGTCCGGCTGGCCGGTCATCCGCGCATGGGCCAGGGCCAGGTCATAGGCCTCGATGGCGTCATCGGTCTTGCCCTGGGCGCGGGCGAAGTCGCCGGCGTCCTGGGCGGCCAGGGCATGCTGACGATCATCCTGCGCCAGGGCTTCGACCCGCTGCAGGGCCAGGGCCGCCGGCCCCCAGGCCTCGTCCCTGGCGTGTTGTCGAAGGGCGTTCCGCGCTGCGTCGAAATCCTCAGGCGGCGGGGGCTCTGCGGCGGCCTCCGGCTCGGGTTCGGCCGGCATGGCGGCGACCTCGGGTTCGGGCTCCGGCGCGAGTTCGGCCGGGGCCAGGACCGGCGGCGCCGGTTGTACGTCGGAGTCCAGGGCCAGCGGGAAGGGCGCAGGTTCAGCCTCGAGGGCCGGCGCCTCAAGCACGGCCGCGGCGCTCGGCGCCGAAAAGGGCAGGGGGTCGTCCGACGGATCGAGCCCGGCGGCTTCACCTTCGTGAGCCTCGATCAGCGGCGCCAGCCGGTCGCGGATCGGGGGCCGCTCGGGCGCGCGCATCAGGGCGGCGGCGGCCAGGGCCGCCCCCAGCAGGCCCGCGGCGATCCCGAGGCCCAGGCGGACGCTTTCGAAGGCGCCCAGGTCGACCGCCGGGACCTGCCCGTCGAGACCGCCGGGATTGAGGATCACATAGGCGCCGCCCCACAGGGCGAGGGCCAAGACAAGTCCGATGATCCGACCCAGCATGCGTTCCCCCTCAGGTCCAGCTCCGACAAGGCTCAGCTTGCCGGCCAGGCGGCCCTGGCCTCAAGCTGTTGCAACCCGCAGGGGGCGCAAGCCGACGCCGGGCGCGCGCCCGCCGCGCCCCTGGGCGTTCGGCGCCTCTAGATCAGCCAGTTGTAGGGGCGCGGATAGGCTTCGCCCCGGGCCAGATAGATGACCCCCAGGACGCAGCGGATCGCGAACCACACGCCCACGGCGCCCATGATGAACACGCCCAGCATCACGGCGGGAATGCCGATCAGCACGATCGAGAGGGGAATGCCGAACAGCACCATCAGCCCGCCGATCACGAACCAGCCGATCGACAGCCAGAAGGTGCGGATCTGGAAGGTGTAGTGGCTGCCCATCACGGGGCCGGCCCCGCCGCGATTGGCGTAGGCGATGATCAGGCCGATCAGGATGGTCAGGCCGTTGGCCAAGCCAAGCAGATAGAGCCCATAGACCACCGCCGGCAGGGTGCGATCCTCGCTGGGGGCGGCGGCTGGGGCCGGGGGAATGGCGTCGCTCATCGTGGGCTCCTTGAAGCGTTGGCGGCGATCTTGAGGCGCCGGGCGCGCGGGAGCACCTTAATTCCGCGTTATGCGGCGTCCCGGCGCGATCCAGGGCAGGGCCGCGGCGGCCAGGATCAGCACGAAGACCAGGCGCGCGGCGAGCGCCAGGCCGAGCGCCCAGGCGCCGATCAGGCCGGCGGCCCCCAGCACCGCCACCGCGCCGGCGCCGCAGAGGGCGATGGTCCAGACCACCATTTCACCCGCCTGCGGGCGGGCCTGGCCCAGACGGACCTGCGGCGCGGCGTCCGTCGCCTGCGCGGCCAGGGCTTCGGTCAGGGCGATGAAGGTGTCGCCGTGGCGCTCCAGCCTCAGGCCGGAGACGAAGCTGCGGGCGGGAATGCGCGCCCGGCCCCGGGCGAAGTCCGCCCGCGCCAGGCCCTCGGCGATGGTCAGCCGGCGCAGGTCCGACAGGGGAAAGCGGCGAACCCGGCCGCCGCGGCGTTCCACCAGCTCACCATCCTCAAGCGTCCATTCGGTCGGCGGCAGGAGCGGGGAGATGCGCGCCCGGTGGACCGTGGCCATGGGTTCAGGACCGGACGAGGACGACCTCGACCCCGGCGCTGGCCGCATGCGGGGCGAGCGCCATGGGCTTGTCCACCCGCACCCTGGCGCGGCTGACCCTGGGGTCGGCCAGGCAGGCGCGGGCCAGATGTTCGGCGAAGGTTTCGACCAGGCCGACATGGCCGCTGGCGACCAGGGCGCGGGCGGCCTCGGCCACCAGTTCGTAGTTCACCGTCTCCGACAGGTGCTCGGCGCCGGCGATGGCGGCGTCCAGCTCCACATCGATGATCAGGGGCTGGCTGCGGCCGCGCTCATGGGCGTAGATCCCCACAAAGGCGTCCACCTTGAGGCCGGAGACGAAGATCTTGCTGGCCACCACCCGGGTGAGGCCGGCGTCCTGGGGCTGGTCGGGTTCGGTGACGGGCGACAGGGCCAAGGGCGCGCCCTCCGGGGCTTTGCGGGGCTGGTCAGGCCAGGTGCTGACCGGAATCTATGGCGATCATCTGGCCCGTCACTGACGGAGCGTCAATGAGGTAGCGCAGGGCCTGGGCGATCTCGGCCGGATCGACGGGCCGGGCGAGCAGGGTGGCGGCCGCTTCCTGCGCAAAATCGTCGCTGTCCTGGTGGATGGAGGGCAGGACCGGCCCCGGGCCGATGCCGTTCACCCGGATCTGCGGCGCCAGGGCCTGGGCCATCATGCGGGTCGCCTCCCACAGGGCGGCCTTGCTGAGGGAATAGGAGAAGAAGGCCGGCTGGGTGCGCAGCACCCGCTGGTCCAGGATGTTGATGATCAGGCCGCGGCGCGCGCCGGTGATCCGCCGGGCGAAGGCCTGGGCCAGCACCAGGGGGCCGCGGAGATTGGTCTCCATGTGCAGGTCCCAGGAGTGGCGGTTCATGGAGGCGAAGGCGTCCTCCTCGAAGACCGAGGCGCAGTTGACCAGCAGAGTCACCGGGCCGAGTTCGGCCTCGACGGCGCTGATCAGGGGGGCGGTCTCCGATTCCTTGCGCAGGTCGCTGGTGACCAGGGCGGCCTTGCGGCCCTTGGCGCGCACCTGGGCGGCGACGGTTTCGGCGTCGTCGTCGATCACCCGGCAGTGGATGGCCACGTCGAAGCCGGCGTCGGCGCAGCTCAGCGCCAGGACCCGCCCGATGCGGCGCGCCGCCCCGGTGACCAGGGCCGCCCCGCGCGGGGGCTCAACCAAGTCCTGAGGCTCCGCCGCGGCTCATCCGATCAGTCCAGCCGGCCGAACTCGTAGACATTGATCGCGCCGATGACGACCAGGAAGACCAGGATGGTGAAGATGGCGACCATCGAACAGCTCCGGAAATAGGGGTCCGCAAGACCAAGACAGGACCAAGACCCCTGGGCTTTAACGAGGCCCACGCCCCCTCGCAAGCCAGGGCGACGCAGATCCGGACGCGAAAGGCGCCGGGCATGGTTGCGGGCGGGCCTCAGGCGGGCCACCTTGGGTCTGCAGGCACGGCGCGGACCCCGCGCAGCCGGATTGATGTTCCCTTGGTGAACGTCGATCACTAAAATGCTTGTTTGAAACGGCGCGCCGCGGAGCCGGCGCCTGATAAATCTAGGGTCCAGGAGGACGGCATGCGCGAATATCTCAAATTCTATATCGACGGTCAGTGGGTCGAGCCGGTCGCGCTCAAGACCCTGGACGTCATCAATCCGGCCAATGAAGAGGTCGCCGGCAAGATCGCGCTGGGCGGCGAGGCCGATGTGGACAAGGCCGTGAAGGCCGCCCGCAAGGCCTTCGCCAGCTGGTCGCAGACCACCCGCGAAGAGCGCCTCGACGTCATGCAGCGGGTGCTGGCCGAGTACCAGAAGCGCTTCGGCGACCTGGCCAACGCCGTCACCGAGGAAATGGGCGCCCCGGCCTCGCTGGCCCAGCGCGCCCAGGTGCCGGCCGGCATGGGCCACCTGGCCACCGCCATCGGCATCCTCAAGGACTTCAAGTTCGAGGAAGACCGCGGCGCGACGATGATCGTCAAGGAGCCGATCGGCGTCTGCAGCTTCATCACGCCCTGGAACTGGCCGCTGAACCAGATCATGTGCAAGGTCGCCCCGGCGCTGGCCACCGGCTGCACCATGGTGCTGAAGCCGTCGGAGGTCGCTCCCTTCACCGGCCAGATCTTCGCCGAGATCATGCACGAGGCCGGCGTGCCGGCCGGCGTGTTCAACATGGTCCATGGTGATGGCCTCGGCGTCGGCGTGCCGCTTTCGACCCATCCGGAAGTGGACATGGTCTCGTTCACCGGTTCGACCCGGGCCGGCATCGAGGTGGCCAAGAACGCCGCCCCGACCGTCAAGCGCGTGCACCAGGAACTGGGCGGCAAGAGCCCGAACATCGTCCTGGACGACGACGTCTTCGCCAAGAGCGTGGCCGGCGGCGTGCGCCAGATCATGACCAATTCCGGCCAGTCCTGTAACGCCCCGACCCGCATGCTCGTCCCGTCCAAGCGCATGGACGAGGCGATCGCCGTGGCCAAGGAAGCCGCCGCCCAGGTGACGGTGGGCGACCCCACCGGCAACGCCATGCTGGGCCCGGTGGTCTCCAAGACCCAATGGGACAAGATCCAGGACCTGATCCAGAAGGGCATCGACGAGGGCGCCACCCTGGTGGCTGGCGGGACGGGTCGTCCCGAAGGCCTGGACAAGGGCTACTATGTGAAGCCCACCGTCTTCGCCAATGTGAAGCCGGAGATGACCATCTCGAAGGAAGAGATCTTCGGTCCCGTCCTGTCGATCCTCGGCTATGAGAGCCTCGACCAGGCCATCGCCATCGGCAACGACACCGAATACGGCCTGGCGGCCTATGTGAACGGCGCCGACCTGGCCAAGGCCCGCGAAGTCGCTTCGAAGCTCCGCGCCGGCCAGGTGTCGATCAACGGCGCGTCGGACATGACCGCTCCCTTCGGCGGCTTCAAGATGAGCGGCAATGGGCGCGAGTGGGGCGACTTCGCCTTCCACGAGTTCCTGGAGGTCAAGGCGGTCATGGGCTACGCGCCCAAGGAAGCCGCCGAGTAGGCTTCGGCTCGAAAGACCAGCGGCCCCCGGCGATGTCGGGGGCCGTTTTCGTGACTGCGCCGGCAAGAGCGCGACGACCCCCCAAAAGACGCCCCCCAGGAGGAGACGCCGATGATGGATCCCCACTTTCAGGCCATGCTGGAGGCCCAGGCCAAGGCCGCCGAGGGCCAGACCCCTCCGCCCCTGGACGCCCTGCCGCCGGACATGGTCCGCGCCGGCTATCGCATGCAGCGCCAGGCCGCCGACCAGAATGCGCCCAAGGATGTCAGCGTCCGCGACCTGAAGGTCGACGGCGCGGCCGGCGAGATTCCGGCGAGGCTCTACACCCCGGCCGGGGCGCCTTCGACCACCGGCGGCCTCGTCTATTTCCACGGTGGCGGCTTCGTGATCGGCGACCTGGAAAGCCATGACGGCCATTGCCGACGGATGGCGGCTCTGGCCGGCGTCCGGGTGCTGTCAGTGGACTACCGCCTGGCGCCGGAAAACCCATTCCCCGCCAGCCATGACGATGCGCTCGCCGCCACCCGCTGGGCCTTCGACCATGCCGCGGAAATCGGCTTCGATCCGGCCCGCATCGCCGTGGGCGGGGATTCGGCCGGCGGCAACCTGGCCGCCTCGGTGGCCGCCGACCTCAAGGATGATCCCCAGCGCCGGCTGGCCTTCCAGCTGCTGCTCTATCCCGGCATATGGCCGGAAAAGGAGACGGCGTCGCGTCAGGCGCTGGACGGCCCCCTGCTGACCAAGCAGGCCATCGCCTGGTTCGACAAGTGCCTGGCGGCCATCGGCCATCCCCAGTCCCACCGGGCCATGCTGGGCAAGATGGACTGCGCGGGCCTGCCGCCGGCCCTGGTGGTCACGGCCGGCTTCGACCCGCTGAAGGACGAGGGTCGCGACCACGCCGAGCGCCTGCGGGCGGCCGGGGTCCAGGTGGAGCACATCGAGTATCCCAGCCTGATCCACGACTTCTACATCATGGCCGACGTCTCGCCGGCCGTGGGCGAGGCGGCCAAGGCCACGGCGGCGTCGCTCAAGGCAGCGCTGGCCTGAGGTTCAGATCGTCTGGGCGGGCGCCTGGACGATCTGTTCGACCTCGGCCGTGAACTCATCCCAGGCGGCCTGCATGGCCGGCGTCCAGGCCTCGCCGGCGATGTCGGCGAAGGCCTCGGCCATGGCCTTGTAGAAGGCGGGGAAGATGTCGGCCGGCACGCCGATGTCGTCGTGATTGCGCAGCTCGGCCCGCAGGAAGTTGGCGGCGAAGGCGTTGGGGCCCAGATAGTCCAGCAGGGTCTCGATGGCCTGGCGCAGCATCTGGCCTCGGGCCGCCCCGCGCTTGTCGCCGATGAACAGGGCCTCGGTTTCAGGATAGCGGGCGAACAGGCGAGCATAGACCTGCGGCGCAGGATCTTCGCTGTGCTTAGCAATCAGGTCGAGGCTGTCGAGAATGGCCTGGGCGTCCATGGGCGCGAGCTTAGCGCCCGGCCGCGGGCGCGCCCAGCACGGTTTGGATGGCGCCAGTCAGGCGGTCCAACTCCTCATCGGTAGTGACGAAGGGCGGCGTCAGATAGACCACCTTGCCCATGGGGCGGATCCAGCAGCCCAGCTCGGCGAACCGCTGGCACAGCGCGCCTGCGTCCACCGCGGCCTCGAACTCCACCACCCCGATGGCGCCCAGGGTGCGGACATCGACCACCCCCCTGGCCTGACGACAGGGCTCCAGGCCCGACCTCAAGGCGGCCTCGATCCGCGCCACATCGGCCTTCCAGCCGCCGGCTTCGAAGAGGTCGAGGGAGGCGCCGGCCGCCGCGCAGGCCAGGGGATTGGCCATATAGGTCGGCCCGTGCATCAGGGCCGCGCCCGCATCGTCGGACCAGAAGGCTTCGAAGACCCGGCGGCTGGCCACGGCGGCCGACAGGGGCAGGGTGCCGCCGGTCAGCGCCTTGGAGAGCGTGATGATGTCGGGCGTCACACCCGCGCCCTGGCAGGCGAACAGGTCGCCCGTGCGGCCAAAGCCGGTGAAGATCTCGTCGAAGATCAGCAGTACGTCGTGGCGGTCGGCGATGGCCCGCAGGCGGCGCAGCACCTCATCGTCGTGGATCAGCATGCCGCCGGCGCCCTGGATGCGCGGCTCGACGATCAGGGCGGCGATCTCGTGGCCCTTGTCGGCCAGCAGGGCGTCGAGGGCGGCTTCGCTGTCGGCGTCGCGGGGCAGGGCGACCACGTGCTGGCTGGGCATGACGCCTGCAAACAGGCTGTGCATCCCCTCTTCCGGGTCGCAGATGGTCATGGTGGCGAGCGTGTCGCCGTGATAGCCGCCGAGGAAGCTGACGAACTTCGAGCGCCCGGACACGCCGCGATTGATCCAGAACTGGATCGCCATCTTCATGGCGATCTCCACCGAGACCGAGCCGCTCTCGGCGAAGAAGACGTGGTCGAGATCGCCCGGCAGCATCGCCGCCAGCCGCCTCGCCAGGTCGTAGGCCGGGGCAAGAGGCGGAAGATCGTCCGGCCGCCCTGCCGGGGGCGGCGAGCGGGCGCATGGCGCGGCTGGCGCGTCCTGGATGGCGGGGGCTTCGTCCACGGGGTGCTCAGCACCGGCAATATGAACATCACCGGCGAGAGCTCCGACTACGGCCCCGACCGCCTCCTGCCGCGCAACGATCCAACTTCGTGGCCGCCTATTTCGACCACAGCGGCCTCTACAGCTTTGGGCGCTAGGCCGAGGCGGTGTTCTGGAACCTGCGCCAGCCGGGCGGCTGCTTTTGCCTGGTCAGTCCGCCCGAACCCCTGGTCGAGGCGCTGAACAGGTTTGCGGGCTCCTACTGGGCCGAGCTGGTGAGTGCCATGCGTCGCCGGTTGGGGGTGCGCAGCTATGGGATGGACGCCGATTCCAGCCTCGCCCAGGCGGCGTTCCAGGCGCTGGCGGCCGGCGGCAAGCCCTGCGCCGGGAGCCCTTCTTCTTCGACTGGTTCGGCGGCGATGACGCCCGCGCCCTGCCGGGCGCCCGCGGCGACATCTCTCGTCAGGCCGCCTTCGAGGACTTCCGCGCGCAACTGGCGGCCTTCGAGCCGGCCAGGCGTAATACCAACCGGCGCTGATCAGTATTCCTGGGCCCAGTCTCTGAGGCCGATGGACATGATGCGTCAGGGCTGGTCGGCGATGGTGTTCCAGGCGGCGCAGCAGTGATCGACGATGTCCGCGTAGTTCCTGAAGATGCGGCTGGAGAGGCGGTTGTCGCGCAGGAACTGCCAGAGGTTCTCGACCGGATTGAGCTCCGGGGCCTTGGCCGGCAGCGGCAGGAGGGTGATGTTGGGCGGCGTCTCGAGGGCCTGGGAGGTGTGCCACCAGGCTTGGTCGAGCAGCAGGATCGCGTGATGGCCGGGCTCGACCTGGGCGCTGATCTCGGCCAGATGGGCGTTCATTGCCTGGGTGTCGCAATAGGGCATGACCAGGCCGGCGGCGGTTCCCTTCTGCGGACAGATGGCGCCGAACAGGTAGGCCGACTGGGTGCGCTGGTCCTTGGGCGCGGACGGTCGGGTCCCGCGCCTTGCCCAGCGGCGGGTGAGCTTGTTCTTCTGGTCGATGCGGGCTTCGTCCTGGAACCAGACCTCAAGCCGGGTTCGCCTGGGGAGCCGCTCGCGGATCTCCTGGACCCGCAGGGGGAAAATCCCGCTTGAAGGCCTCCAGGGCCTGCGGGTTCTGGGCGTGGTGTCTGGGCCGGGCGGACAGGCGTCTGTAGCCGAGCGCCTTGAGGATCCGGCCCAGTCGGCTGGGTCCAGAGACACGCCGTATTCCTCGTGAATCCAGCCGGTAAGGTCGATCAGCCGCCAGCGCACCACCCCGTGAATGGCCAGGATCTGGCCGTCCTCCACCAGCCGGACGACGGCCGCCAGTTGCTCGGGCGTCAGCTTCGGCCTCGGCCCCGGAGCCTGGCGGTCGATCGGCCCGTCCGGCCCCTCGGCGTTGAACCGCAGCGCCCAGTCGCGAAGGATCTGCCGGTCCATCCCGCCCGCCGCCGCGGCCTCGCGCCGGCTGGCGCCGTCGTAGACCGCCGCCAGCGCCAGCAGCCGTCGAACCTGACGCGCGTCCCGGCTGGTCCGCGCAAGCGCCCGGACCCTGGCGGCATCGTAATCCTGGCGAAGCGCGATAGCTGGCATGGCGAAACCCTCCGGTCCCACCATCGAATCCTGCTTCGCCGCTCAGCGGAATCCCCCAGAGTCAGACGCCGCGCCGATTGGTATAAGGCGCTCTCACACCCCTATTTCGCCGCGCCTGAGCCCCAGGAGCTGATCTATGAGGAGATCGAGGCCATCCGGGGGCGGATCGACCAGGCCGACGACTGGAGCGCCTTCGAGGCCAAGCTCGCTGCGCTGGAAACCGCCCGTCAGGCCTATGAACCGAGCGAGGACTAGAGCAGTTTCCAAGCCGCCTGACTCGGGGGGATTCCCTTGAGGCGGCGAGTCTGACTCACGCTGGCTGCCGGTGAGGGAGGCCGGTGGCGATGGGCAAGCCGCTGCCGGTGGATCTTCGGGAGCGGGTGGTGGGGGCGGTCGACGAGGGGCAGTCGCGCCGCAAGGAGGCCGAGCGGTTCGGAGTCAGCATCTCCAGCGCGATCCGCTGGACCAGCCTGCGGCGGCGGACGGGCGAGGTGCAGCCCAAGCGCCAGGGGCGACAAGCGCTCGGGAAGGATCGAGGCGCATAGGCCGCTGATCCTGTCGCTGGTGGCGGCCAAGGCCGACATCACCCTGGCGGAGTTGCGCACGGCGCTCGCCGAGCGGGGCATTGCCGTGGCGATCTCCACGCTCTGGCGGTTCTTTGAGCGTCACCGGATCACGCTCAAAAGAAGACCGGGCATGCTCCGAAAAGCCGCCGCCCGCACCGTCGCCGCCCTCGAACGCGCCATCGTCGAGGCCATCGACACCTTCACCCCCACCGAGTGGGCCAACTACTTCGCCGCCGCCGGATACGATGCGACGTGATCGGAATCTGCTCTAGGCGGGTGGGCGCTTTGTGAACTGCCTGATTCGATCGACCATGTCCGGTCCTGCGCCCTGGCTTCGATAAACCTCGTGCGCCAAGCCGGCCGGCTGTGACAGGCCATCGGTTTCGGTCAGCAGCCGCTTGTTCGCGGCATGGCTGAATGACGAGTTGGTGAGAATTTCAGAGGTGAGGCTGTCCACGGCCGCTTCGAACTCAGCATCGGTCACGCACGCGTTGGCGAGGCCGATGGCCTCGGCTTGCCGTCCTGAATAGGTACGGCAGGTGAACATCATCTCGCGTGCCTTGTAGGTTCCCACCCGGCGCGGTAGCCGCTGGCTGAGGCCCCAGACCGGCGTCAAGGCCCATTTGGCGTGGGTGTCGGCGAATTTGGCGGATTCGGCCGCAAGAATGATGTCGCCAGCCAGGGCAAGCTCCAGGGCGCCGGTGTAGCAATGGCCGTGCACAGCGCAGACGACCGGCGAGGTAAGCTCGGCGAGGCGTTGGATGACATGCGACTGATAGTTAGGCCGGGGAAGTTTCTCGCCCTCGGCGATGTCGCCGAGATCGTGGCCCGCCGAGAAGCACCGCCCGGCGCCGCGCAGCACGACGACGCCAACCGGCGCCGCCTCCAGGTCGGCAACGTGGGCCTCGAGCGCCTTGAACAGATCGACATTCAGCGCGTTGAGCTTGTCCGGCCGGTTCAGCGTCAGCTGGCAGACGCCGTCCAGGTCAGAGCGGAGCACGAGATCATCCATTGAGTTCTATCCGATGTTCTTTTTCAAGGTTGTCGTCCTCTCCCGAAGTCAGGCAGCGGGGGCGTCCATCGCCTCGGCGTCGAAGCGGAACCCGGCGCCCTCCCGCATTATGTATCCCGCCGTCGGCGCCGCGTAGTGAGTGCCGATCACCAGAATGGGTTTGTCGGCCCATTCGGCGAACAGTCGCGCGCGCGTCGCCGCCGCCGCTCTCGGATCGCTGTCGAAGGGCGGCGACCAATGCGGATGGGCCATCTGGCACGGATGGTGGCTCATGTCGCCGGTGATGACCGCCGATTCACCGTTGGACTCGGTCATCACACTGACATGGCCAGGCGTATGTCCGGTGCTGGGCGTGAGCCGGAGGTGGGGCGAGATGCGGTGATCCATTTCGACGAACTCGGCGAGCCCCGCGTCGAGGATGGGCTGTACCGAGTCCGACAGGATCGTTTGCTGTTCCTCGTCGCCTTCTGTGCTCCAGTGGGCGAATTCGGTCTTGCCGAACAGGTAGCGGGCATTTGGAAACGTCGGAACCCATGCGCCGTCCTCAAGCTTGGTGTTCCAGCCCACATGATCCACATGCAGGTGGGTGCAGATCACGGCATCGACACTCTCCTGCGACCAGCCGACCTCGGCCATGGACTGCAGGAAGCCGGTGGCCAACGGCTGTCCACGCAGAATGGACCGGGGTCGATCGTTTCCGATGCAGGTATCCACCACCAGCCGTAGGCCCGGCGCATCCACCAGCAGCGCGTGGATGGACAGCAGCAGCTGATCCTGCTCGTTGACGAAATTCGGGTACAACCACGGGATGGCTCGCAACGCCTCGGGCGTCGCTTCAGCCAGAAAGGGGGCGGCTCGATTGTATGGGATCGGAATCTGGAGTTCCACGATCCGGGTGATCTTCACCGCCCCAACTTGCCAACTCAGCATCGCGGCCTCCCTTTGGTCATGGTCGTGGACCGCATCGCGGCGGAAGAAATCGACGCTGAAAAATTGTCCAACCGCAGCTGACGCTTAAGCCTCTGCTCGCCGCTCGCGGATTCTGCCACGCTCACTCGCTCAGTTGACTGCGGACAGATCGGGCAACCCCAGGATCCGCTTGGAGATGATGTTATTCTGCACTTCCTGGCTGCCGCCATAGATCGTGCTAGCCTTACCGCCCAGCCAGCCGCGCACGGCGTCCAGCTCCGCGGGGGTGAAATCCTCGCCCGCCCAGCCTAGGCCCTGGTGACCCATGATCTCGAGCGTCAGTTCGGCCCGGTCCTGAGTCCAGCGGGTGCCGGCGTTCTTCATGATCGAGGTCGCCGCCGACGGGCCGGCGTTGCCCTTGGCTTCCGCCATCGCCCGCATCGCCGTCTGCTGGAAGGCGCGCCCGTCCATCTCGTTTGAAACGATCCGGGTCCGCAGGTCGCTGTCGGCCAGGCGACCGTGCGCGTCGACGCCGACATAGGCCTTGGCGAGATCTGGAAGGGCCGCAGTGCCGCCGAGGGCGTTTCCCATACTCGAAATGCTGGAGCGCTCGTGCTGCAGGAGCCGCTTTCCGATTGTCCAGCCGGCGTTCAGGGGACCCACCAGATCCTTCTTCTCGGCGCGCGCGTCCGTCAGAAAGGTTTCGCAAAACGGCGAGCTGCCGGCGATCAGCTTGATCGGCCGCACTTCGACGCCTGGCTGGCGCATGGTGAAGAGCACGAAGGAGATGCCTTCATGCTTCTTCGTGGGATCGCTTCGAACAAGACAGAAGCACCAGTCAGCCCATTGGGCACCCGATGTCCAAATCTTCTGGCCGTTGATCCGATAGTGGTCGCCCATGTCCTCGCATCGCGTCTGCAGGGAGGCCAGATCAGAGCCGGCCCCGGGCTCGGAGTAGCCTTGGCACCACTGAACTTCGCCGCGGCAGATCGGCGGAATGTGCTCCAGCTTCTGTTCTTCAGTGCCGTACTCGAGCAAGGTCGGTCCGAACATCATGACGCCCATTCCCCCGATCGGGTTGTAGGCTCCAGCGCGCGAAAATTCCTGGTGGATAACTCGGGCGTGGGCCGAAGAAAGCCCCGCACCGCCGTATTCGGCAGGCCACGTCGGCGTCCCCCAACCCTTTCCGCCGACCGCCTTGCGCCAGGCGACCTGTTCCTCGGTCGGCTGCAGACGCTCTTCAAGCCCGGTCGGATTGCTCAGACCCTTCAAGTCCGAAGGGAAGTTGACTTCGACCCAGGCCCGCACGTCCTGACGAAAGGCCTCGATAGTCTGATCTGCGGCGTCAGCCATTACAAAAACTCCATTGTTTGAAGAGACGCGATCAGTTTCCAACTTGGCTAGAACGGCCACGTTTAGATTACGTAGTTATCAGAAGGCGCTCCTGTATGGTTCCGCCACGTTGTCGTGGCAGATCCAGTTCCATTCCTGCTCGCCCAAGCCCTTGGTGTGCTCTTCGAGCATGGTCTGCGACAAGGGGCAGGTTGAATCGGAACACGGGAAATCGTTCGCCCACATCAGTCGCCGGGCATTGCACATGTCCTTCATCCTGAACGCCACCCAGCCATTCTGGCAGCCGCGAATGCGCCGCGCGCCGTGATCTGCAGTGGGTCTTTGCCGGCGGCGACGACCGGCCCCGTTGGCATCGGCGAGGCTAGTCCTTCGATAACAAAGGCATCGCCGATCTTGTCGAGCCGCTCCATCCGCGGTGCTCGATCACGAAACTTCGGATCGATGTAGTCGACGTAGCAATGTTGCGGCTCGGTAATGTGGGAGTCAGCGGATATGGGCTTCTTCATCATCTTTATCCAAGCCCGCGTCGTTTCAGGGAAGCGTCCTCGCCGCGCCTGCGCTTGTGCGCGCGCAGCATTGACGGATGGCCGCCGCTTCTTGCTGTCTGGTCCAAGCGCGGTCGCTTGGCGATCACCCATCGTGTACGATCGCAAAATATATATCTGTTAGCCCGAAACTACTATGTATTAAATGACATGGTGAGCTTGGCCGCCCTCCGCGGGTCCCGTGCTCACCGCCGGTCGCGACGGGCCAACTTGCCATATATGGGGGTATGCCGGCTTGCCGGGACGAACGCCTGCGAGGGGCCTTCAAAGAGAGGGTGGTTTGCAAGATGGCTCGACCTGCAGGGTTTCGCCCCAGGGGCCGGACGACCACGCCACCAAACACTCACGCTTCGTTTTGGCCATTTCAACAACCGACCAAAACTCTCAGTGCTGATCCTCATCATGAGGTCATTTATCGTATTGCGACTTACGAGAATGACGTGTACCAGCCATCAGCCGATGAGGCTCGCACGGTATTCGGCTTTTCGTCTCTGAGAGCACGCACTGCGGCCCCATCCTGCCCAAAGCTCCAGCCTACCTCCCGGGGCCCAGGGCAGCTTAGGCGGCGCGGAAGACCGGCCGTGCCGCCCTTTTTTTTGGCAGGTGTGCAATGGTCTATCCGCGCCTCACGGTTCGCGAAATTGCATTCGGCTCTGAGAGGCTGTTTGGAAAAGGCGTGAGCGGGGATTCCGCTTCGTCGTGGTCTGTGATTCAAGCTAGGCGACGCCGCCCAGCCCCAGGCCGCGCTCAAGGATCTCCGGGGTGGCGTCGAGCAATTCCAGCACCTGCAGGATGCCCAGCAGGATGGCGGCGGCGGCCAGGATGCGCGTGCCGACGATCGACAGGATGTAGGCGTAGAGCTTCACGAGGCCTGGACCCGCGCATCCCGCGCCGCCATCGCCCGGGTGATCCTGTCCCCGGCCGTGCCGATCAACCGGCTGATGGGCGTCTCGCCGGGCCTGTTCCGGCTGCCCAGGAACATCCAGACGCCAAACCCGGTGAACAGAGCGAAGGGCGTCCAGATCCCGAAGAAGGCCGGGACGACCCCGCTTTCGGCCAGGGACTGGCCAAGCTGCAGGGCGTGCTGGAAGGCCAGCAGCAGAATGCCGGCGAAGACCAGGCCCGGCGTGCGCCGTCCCCGCTTGGTCGCCAGGCCGAGGGGAAAGGCGATCAGCGGCAGGAAGGGCAGGAAGGCGGCCCGCGCCAGCCGGCCGTAGAGCTCCGACAGCAGGGTGCTGCGGGGCAGGACGCTGTCGCCGGACCCCGCCAGGCGGGCCAGCTCGCCCAGGGTCAGTTCGCGTTCATCGCCGCCGCGGGCGCGGAGCAGTTCGGTGGCGCCGGCCAGGGGGGCGGTGGTGCTGAAACTGTCGAAATCCAGGATGTCATAGACCCCGTCCGTCCCCTCCAGGATGCGCCGGCCGTTCTGGAGGTTGAGGGTCACATTCAACCGGTCCTGGGACACCTGCAGGTCGGCCGTGGTGGCGGTGATCACCTCTTCGCGGCCGGTCGGCGTCAGCCGGCGTATGAACAGCCCCTCCAGCCGCTGACCCTGGGGGTCAGCCCGGTCGGCGGTCATGATCAGACGATCCTCGGTGACGAAGGCGCCCGCCTGCAGTTCGCCGTTCCAGCCGGCGTTGGCCGCCGCGTGCATCACCGCCCGATAGGCGTAGCGGCTGTAGGGCTGCATGTAGCCGAACACGATCAGGCTGACCAAGGTGAGCGCCAGGCCCAGGCAGATGAAGGGGGTGGCTAGCCGGGGGAGGGACACGCCGCTGGCCAGCAGGGCGTCGATCTCCGACCCGTCGCTCAGCCGCGTGATGACAATGAACAGCGCGACGAAGAAGGCCACCGGCAGGGCGAGGCCAAAATAGTGAGGCACCAGCTGGCCGGTCAGCTGCACCACGAAGCCGAAACGATCGCTGCTCTGGGCCAGCAGGTCGAGAAGGCGCAGCGCCCGTTCGAGCAGGAGGGCGATCAGGGTCACGGCCAGGCAGCCCAGCATCGGGCCTGCCGTCAGCCGCAGGACGTAGCGGTCGAGCAGGGGCAGACCGAACGTAAAGGTGGGCTTGGGCGTCAGAGCCGTGGTCACGCCGCGCGCCACTCGCGCCGCCAGGCCTCGGCCAGCGCCGCAAGACCTTCGGGACTGAGCGCCACGGCCGACGCCAGGTTGGGCTGGCCCGGCCAGCCGGCGTCGGCGAAGGTCTCGCCCGCGTGTTCACGCACGCCCTCGTACCGGGGAATCACGTGGAAATGTACATCGGGATCGACCATCATGAGCATCAGATAGTTGATCTTGGCGTAGTCCACAGTCTGGCGCAGAAGACGCTCAATCCCGCGGACCGCCACCTGCAGATCTTCAAAGGCCTGGCCGCTCAGATCTGAAAATGCCTGGACGGGCTCCTTGCACACAAGGACGAGAGACCCAAATGTAGGCTGCTTGGGGCGCACCAGCAACAGCCAATGGTCAGTCTCACCCACCATCGAGTGGGGATAGCCAAAGTTTACCGCGGTCGCATTGCTCATGAAGCACCCTGCTGATCGGGCGCCATCCGCCGTCGGCGCAAACATAGGGGGTCGTCACAGCCCATGAAAGTCCGAACAGCCCTTGCGGGCCTTGCCTTCGTCGTGTCGCTCGGGGTCGCTGCGCCCAGCCTGGCGGCCGACCAATGCGTGGGCCGTGAAGGGCCGCACAAGGTCTCGGTGGCGGTCACCGGCGTGAGCCCGATCAAGGGGGAGGTGGCGGTCACCCTCTATCCCGACAACCCCCGCCGGTTCCTGGCGCCCAAGGGCAAGCTGCTGCGCGCACGGGTGAAGGCGACGCCGCGGATGACCGAGGTCTGTTTCTGGGTTCCCGAGCCGGCCTACTACGCCATCGCCATCTATCACGACGTCAACAGCGATCATGACTTCAACCGGACGATCATCGGCATGCCGGCGGAGGGGTTCGGGTTTTCCAACAATGCGCCGACCCGCGTCGGCCTTCCGTCCTTTGAGAGCGTGCGGTTCCGCGCCGGACCAGGCACCACCCAGGTCCCCATCTCCATGCGCTATCAGCGCTAGAGACTGATGCGATCAGACGGAACCGTCCGATCTTTTAATCAGGCTCGGCGCCTCAACGCCAATTCTGGCCGTCTTGCCCTCTGGCAAGACCAACGTACTGGCCCTCGACCTCGGGATCCGGCCCGGCTGGACCCTGGACGCAACTCTGGCGCGGATCACCCGTGGCCCGCTGAACCTGAAGACACGGCGTCCCCTGGCCCTGGGCTGGGCTGGCGATGAGCAGGCGGATCTCGCGGGGTTCATCTTTGGCCTCGGCGCCTTCGTTCGCGCCACCCAGATGTCGCAGTCCGTCCACCGCATGGGGGCCTTCCACAGCCTGGCGGTGGCCTTGACGGTCGTCGGCGCAGCCTTTGGCGCACTGTTTGGCCAGGACGGCGACGGCTGGCGCCAGGGGGTGCGCGCGAGCCTGTCCATCGATGGGCGCGAGACGACGCTCGCCCCGCGCTTCGTCGTGCTGGCCACGTCGCTCAAGCGCCTGCCCCTCGGGCTTCGCCCCTTCGGTCCCCCGCAGGATGGGATGAAAGTCTTGGACGTCGCCGCCCCCCCCCAGGCGACTGGCGCTGGCCCTGCCGGCCGTGCTGATGGGTCGCGCTGAGACCTGGCTGCGACGCCAAGGTTACCGTCGGAGCCTGGCCGAGCGCGTTGTGGTTTCCAGCCCGGCGCCCGTGGTCGTTGACGGCGAGGTGTTCCCCGGCGGCGAGATCGCGATCGGCCTGGGCGCGCCTGTGCGATTCCTGGTCCCGTGATGGAGGCTCTGCAGACCCTGGTCGGCGAAGACCTGGCGCGGGCCGCCCCACCGCCGGGGCGCGCCATGGCGCAGGCGCTGGCCAGTCGCATCGAGGGCGTCGCCGCGGTTCTGTTCTACGGATCGGTCCTGCGCACAGGCGATCTGGACGGCGTGGTGGACTTCTACGTCCTTACCCATGGCCCGCGCCCGGGTTGGCGCGGCCTGGCGGGCCGGGTTCTCTGGCCCGATGTCAGCTACCACGAGCTGGAGCTCGACGGCCGTATCCTGCGGGCCAAGGTGGCGACCATGACCCTGGCCCAGTTCCGCTCGGCGGTCACGGGACGGCGGATCGACACGACCATCTGGACGCGCTTCGTCCAGCCCTCGGCCCTGGTCTGGGCGTCGGATGCGGACACCCTTCGGGACATCTCCCGGGCCGTCTCCGAGGCCGCCTGCGCCGCGGCCCGGTTCGCCGCCGCCCTCGGTCCATCGGAAGGCCCTGCCCTGGACTACTGGCGGGCCCTATTTCGCCAGACCTATGCGGCGGAGTTCCGCGTCGAGGCCCGCGGGCGGGAGAACGATATCCTGGGCGTCGATCCCGGCCGCTACGAGCGGCTGCTGCTGGCGGCCTGGCGGGCGCAGGGCCTGGCGTTCGAGGAGACGCCGGGTGATGGGACGGTGCGGCCCGTGTTGGACGACCATGAGCGGGGGCGCATCCTGGCGGCCTGGCGACTTAGGCGCGCGCTTGGCAAGCCGCTCAACCTGGCCCGTCTCGCCAAGGCGGCCTTCACCTTCGAGGGGGCGGCCCGCTACGCCGCCTGGAAGATCGAGCGGCACACCGGCCTGCGCGTGCCGCTCACGCCGTGGCGGGAGAAGCACCCCATCCTGGCCTCGCCCGAGGTGTTCTGGCGGCTGTGGAAGGCCCGTCGCGCGCAGACCGCCGGCCGCGACCGCGCCTGAGGGCGCCGACCGACCCGACCTTCAGCCGCGGGCACGCTTGGGTTCGGTCGCCAGCACGCCGAGTTCGCGCGCCACCTTGCCCATCACCGCGATGACCTGGTCCAGCTGTTCGATGCTGTGGGCCGCGCTGACGCTCGAGCGGAGCAGGGGGCGGTTGTCCGGGGTCGCCGGGGGCAGGGCGAGATTGAGATAGACCCCGTTCTGCAGCAGCAGGTTCCACATGGCGGCGGCCACCGCCTGGTCCGGCATGGTGACGGCCACGATCGGGCTGCAGGTCGGCCCCGTCGCCAGGCCCAGGGCGGTGAGTCCGTCATAGAGATGCTGGGCGTTGGCGTGCAGCCGGTGGCGCAGGTCCGGCGCTTCCTGGATCCGGCGCAGGGCGCCCAGGGTCGAGGCGATCACGGCCGGGGGCAGGGAGGCGGTGAACATGTACGGACGGCAGACAATGCGCATCACGTCGAAGTCGTCCATGTCGGAGACGCAGAAGCCGCCAACCGAACCCAGGCTCTTGGAGAAGGTGCCGACGATGACGTCCACATCGGCCTCGGCCGCCACCTCCTCGGCCAGACCGCGGCCGGTGGCCCCCAGGACGCCCATGGAATGGGCCTCGTCCACCAGCAGATAGGCGCCCATCTCGCGCTTCACCGCCGCGATCTCCCGCAGCGGCGCCACGTCGCCGACCATGGAATAGATGCCCTCGACGACGATGAGCTTCTCGCCGGGGACGTCCTTGAGACGGCGCAGGCGCTTGTAGAGATCCTCGGGATCGTTGTGGCGGAAGCGGGTGACCTCGGCGTGGCCCAGGCGCGCGCCGTCATAGATGCTGGCGTGGCTGTCGGCGTCCAGAAGCAGGTGGTCGCCCCGACCGACCAGGGTCGACAGCACGCCCAGATTGGCCTGATAGCCCGTGGTGAACACCATGGCGTGCTGACGGCCAAAGAAGGCTTCCAGGGCCCGCTCCAGCTCCACATGGCCCTCATAGCTGCCATTGGCGATGCGCGACCCCGTGGTGCCGGTGCCCCGCTCGCGCACCGCACGAACCGACTCCTCGACACAGGCCTCGTCAAAGGTCAGGCCCAGATAGTTGTTGGTGCCGAGCAGAATGGTCGGACGGCCATCGACGATCCCCTCGGTCGGCGAGATCACCGCATCGAACCGGACCCCGAACGGATCGGCCGCCGTATCGCGAAGCGCCCTGTAGGCGTCTCTGGACGCCGCGTGCCTATCGAGCAGAGCCATGCTCAAACCTTGTTCCGGATGTTGTCGATAAGCGCCGCGAGGTCGCCGACGGTCTGGACCTCGCTCAGGCGGTCGATGGGGATGGAGATGTCGAAGCGGTCTTCGAGCTCCATCACGATGTTCATGAGGGCCAGGGAGTCCACGGCGAGGTCGCGCGAGATGTCGGACGACGCCGTCACCAGGACCTCGCGCTCGAGCACGGCCTCAGCCGCCTTCGCCACCACAAGCACGGTGGGATCTGTCACCAGTTGCATAAAGACCGACTCGCCCCCCTAGAACGATCGTCCGTTAACGCCGCATCTTTGGCGCAATATGACAAGGGCGTCAGCACCTTATCGCCCGCTGCAATGGCGGTTTGCGAAACCTGACGCCGGACGACGCATACCCCTGAACCGTATGTAGC
>Ga0208179_1000489_pt1 | contig 25162 bp, 21 predicted proteins | sample Malvired_Geostar_FD_184238 | JGI IMG/M metagenome (GOLD analysis project Ga0208179, IMG submission 184238) | Marine viral communities from the Global Malaspina Expedition - Malaspina viral metaG DeepMed_Geostar (SPAdes) (version 2) | ecosystem: Environmental > Aquatic > Marine > Oceanic | place... | reverse complement strand
CGATCGGGCTCACGGCGACGCCGGCCTGGGCGAGGGCCGCCGTCAGCCGGGCGCCATGCAAGCCCCACACCGTCTCGTCGCTGATCACCGCCACCCGGCCACGCTTGAGAAGCGGCGCCATGTGGGTGCCGGCTCCGGCGATCAGGCCGGGGCCGATCACGACCTCATAGGCACGGTCCCCCAGACCGACATTCACCGCTGCGCTCATGCCTTGTCGCCCTCCAGATGGCGGGTCAGCCCATCGATCACCTGGCCCACTGTGACGTGGTGAGCCGTGTCGCCGGTCTCCACGGTCACATGGGCCTGCGCGTAAATGGGGTAGCGGATCTCCGCCTGGCTCTTGAGCACGGTCAGGGGATCGGCGTCCTGCAGCAAGGGACGAGTATCCTTGCGCCCCACGCGGCGGGCCAGCAGTTCGAGGTCGGCCTTCAGCCAGACCACCAGGGCCTGGGACTTCAGCAGGGCGCGGGTGTCTTCGTTCATGAAGGCGCCGCCGCCTGTGGCCAGCACGTGGGGCGGTTCTTCCAGCAGGCGCTGGATCACCCGGCGCTCCCCGTCTCGGAAGGCCGCCTCGCCCAGTTCGGCGAAGATTTCCTTGATCGAGCGGCCGGCTGCGGCCTCGACCTCGGCGTCGGCGTCCCGGAAGGGCAGCTCAAGGGCGTTGGCGAGCCGGCGGCCCACGCTGGACTTGCCGACTCCCATCAGGCCGACGAGGGCGATGGTGCGGGTGCGGAGGGGGGCGTAGCGATCCATGAAAGGCAAGGCTTTACACGAGCCGTTCGCTCCACGCCAACCGGCAGCGAGGATGGGGCGGTGAAGCCGACACCTTTCCCGCCTTTGAGCGTTGCTGTCCTCAACTCAATGAACTGGCGGAACGCTGTGATCGATCCCGACCTGGCCTATCTGATCCTCAAGAACGCCCGCGACTATGCCGTTCTTACCCTGACGCCGGAGGGGTTGATCATCGCCTGGTCACCGGGCGCCGAGCACGTCTTCGGCTTTCCGGCGGACGAGGTCGTGGGGCGCAGCTTCGAGGAGTTGTTCCTGGAGTCCGATGTGGCCGCCGGGACGCCGCAGGCCGAACTCCGCCTTGCCCTGAGCCAGGGTCGCGCCGAGGACACCCGCTGGCATCGCCGCAAGGACGGGAGTCGCTTCTGGGCCAATGGGGTGACCATGCGCCTGGGCGATCGGCCCGAACTGATCAAGGTTCTGCGGGACGAAACCGCCGCCAAGCTGGCGGAAGACCAGCGGATCCTGCTGCTCAATGAACTCAACCACCGGATCAAGAACACCCTGGTCACTGTTCAGTCGATCGTCGAGCAGACCCTGCGCGCCCAGGGCGTCGCCCTGAGCACCCGCCGCGTGCTGACCGATCGGCTGATCGCCCTGGCCGAGGCCCATAACGTCCTGGTCAACGACAATTGGGCCGGCGCCGACCTGCACACCATTGTGGAGCGAGCGCTGGCGCCCCACCTCCAGGACGGAGAGGATCGGTTCGAGGTTGACGGCCCGCGGGTGCTGCTCAGCCCGCAACAGGCGGTGCCGCTATCCCTGGTGCTGCACGAACTCACGACCAACGCCCTCAAGCACGGCGCCCTGTCGGTGGCGGGGGGCCGGGTAAACCTGAGTTGGAATCTCGCCCATGACGGCATGGGCCTCCGGCGGATGACGCTGTTATGGGCCGAGTGTGGCGGTCCGATGCCGATCGCGCCGCCTCCTGGCCACGACGGCTTCGGCATGCGCCTGATCGCCCGCAGTTTCGGCCGGGAGGGCGATGGCCTCACGCAGATCGAGTTTCCGCCGGAGGGCGTGCGGTGCGTCATCCACGTCCCCCTGGCGACCGAGGAAAGCTTTTCGATCCTGGACCTCGGCGCGGCGCATCGCGGCCACGCCTCCTAGCGGTCAGTGCTTGATGGCGCCCTTAAGATAGCCGGCGATGGCTGGGCCGTACGGCGGGCGCATCCGTTGCAGGGGGCCGATGTCCTTCTTCAGCTGGCTATAGACCGACTTGCGGTGGCTGAATTCCTTGAAGCCGTCGTGACCATGATAGGAGCCCATGCCCGACGGGCCGATCCCGCCGAAGGGCAGTTCCTCCTGGGCCACATGGAAGATCACGTCGTTGACCGTTGCGCCGCCCGACGTGGTCTGGGTCAGCACCCGATCCTTCTCGGCCTCGTCGGTTCCAAACCAGTAGAGGGCCAGGGGCCGCTCGTGGCCGTTCACATAGTCGATCGCCTCCTGGGTCCCGCGATAGGTCTTCACCGGCAGGACCGGGCCGAAGATCTCCTCCTGCATCACCGCCATGTCCTCGGTGGGGTTGAGAATCAGGGTCGGCGGGATCTTGCGGTAGGGCTGCTGGCTGAAGTCCTCGCCGGCCGGGTTCAGCTCGACCACCTGGGCGCCCTTGGCCCGGGCGTCGTCGATATAGCCGGTGATCCGCTCATAGTGGTCCTGGGCGATGATGGCGGTGTAGTCGGGATTGTCCCGCAGGGTCGGGAACATGCGGGTCACGGACTGCCGCGCCTCTTCGATGAACTCGCCGATCTTGGTCTCCGGCGTCAGGACATAGTCGGGCGCCAGGCAGATCTGGCCGGCGTTCAGCGTCTTGCCGGCCATGATCCGGGCCGCCGCCAGGCCCATATCGGCGCTTTCCGACAGGATCACCGGGCTCTTGCCGCCAAGCTCCAGGGTCAGCGGCACCAGATTGTCGGCCGCCGCCCGCATCACGTGCCGGGCCACCGCCGTGCCGCCGGTATAGATCAGGTGGTCGAAGGCCAGGCCCGAAAAGGCCCGGCCCACCTCCGGACCGCCGGTGAAGACGGCGATCTCGTCCTCGCTGAAGGCCTTCGCGAACATGGTTTTCATCAACTCGGAGGTTTTCGGCGTGAACTCCGAGGGCTTGATCATCGCCCGGTTGCCCGCCGCCAGAATGCCCGCCAGCGGACCGAAGGTCAGGTTGACCGGGAAGTTCCAGGGGCTGATCACGCCCACCACGCCCTTGGGCTGGAACTGCAACTGCGCCTTGGCGCCGAACAGGCCCAGGATGGCCGGGGTGGTCTTGCGCTTCTCCGGCGCCATCCACTTTCGCAGATTGGCCTTGGCGTGCTTCAGCGGCCCGATGGAGGCGGCGATGTCCGTCAGGCCGGTGACCGCCTTGGAACGAGACCCGAAGTCGTCATTGATCGCCTCGGCGATGGCTTCGGCATGATCGATCAGCAGGTCGATGCAGCGATCCAGCCGGGCGGCGCGGAGCTCGGCCGAGGGCGGGCCTTCGGCCACTTGGGCGGCCTTCTGGCGAGCGAGGACGCGCTGCATGTCCTCACGGGTCGGTTCGGCGGACGCGGTCATCGGCGGCTCTCCTGGTGGATTCCGCCTCAGTGAACCCCGGTTTACGCCAGGGCCGTCATCCGAAATTCTGCGTAAAGGGCCATGACGGCCGCTCAGGCTGCCCTAAGGTGGTCCCCATGCAAATCGCCCGCATCCGGATTCTCGCCGCCCTGACCACCTGCGCCTTGGTCCTGCCGTGTTCGTCCCTGGCCCAGACGCCCGCCGAGGTGTCGAACCAGGTGACAGCGACGACCCTGCAGGCTCCGGATCTGTTTTCGGCCGCCGGCCGCGACACAGGGCTTGGTCCCGACCTCTGGCGGGACGCCTCGGCGGCGACCGCCGGGACGGTAATCCCGCTGCTCGCCGAGCGACCGCTCAGTCTGGCGACCTCGGCCCTGGCCCGGGCCGTTCTGGCTACGGGCGCCCGCGCCCCTCAGGGCGTCGGCGATGATCCGGATCTCGCCGCAGCCCGCGCCCGCGCCCTGATCGTGCTGGGCGAGATTCCCGCCGCCCGCAGCATTCTGAGGCGCACAGCCGGCGTCGATCGCCACGAAGGGCTGGCGCGGGCGGCCGCCGATGCGGCCCTGCTGGCGGGCGACGATACCGCCGCCTGCGAGATCGCCCAGGCCCTCAGCGTGGATCGCGACCAGATTTACTGGCTGCGGCTACGGGCCTATTGCCAGGCCCTGGCCGGCGAGCCGGCCGCCCAACTGACCCTGGACCTGGCCCAGAATGTCGAGCGCGACGCCGTCTTCGGCCGTCTGCTGGGCGCACGCCTGGCGGGCTCCGGCGATCCCGGCGCGCCGTCCTTGCGCAACAGCCTGGACTACGCCCTGTCGCGCAATCTGGGCCTCGATCTGTCGCAGGCAGAGCCCGCCGCTCCGATCGCCGCAGCCCTGGCGGGCGAGGCGCCGCAGCCGGCCGCCCGCTGGCCGGTGATCGCCACCGAGGGGCCTGTGGCCGCCGCCGTCGCCGTCCTGGCCCAGGGGGACCTCGCCCTGGCTCAGAATGTGCGCGCGACCCTCATACAAGACGAAATCCCCCAGGCCGAGGTCCTTGATCTGGCCCTTCTGGACGCCCTGATCGCCGCGGCGTCGGGACGCGAGGATCGGCCGACCCTGGACCGGCTGGTGGAGCGCGGCGGGATTGGTGAGACCCGTGATCGTCGTCGCGCTCAGGCCGCCGCCCTGCTGCTGAGCGCCCTGGGCACGCCATTCAGCCCCCAGGCGCGGGGCGAGTTCGCAGCCTTCCCGATTGCGGCGCCCAAGGCCCCGCCGGCCCGGACCTTCGCCATGGAGCAGGCGGCCCACAGCGCCCTGGCCGGCGAAACAGCCCTGCTGGCCTTGTGGACCAGCGCCGAGGCCGGCCCGACCGGACCTGCGCCGGCTGATCGCGCCCGCATCATCGCCGCCCTGAGCGCCGCCGGTCTTGCCGACCATGCGCGGGCCTATGCGGTGGAAGGCCTGCTGGCCCTGCGATGAGCGCGCAAACCGCCGAGGGCTGGGTGGAGGCCTTTCTGGAGATGATGGCCGTGGAGCGCGCCGCGGCGCGCAACACCCTGACGGCCTATGGCAAGGATCTGATCGACGCCCAGGGCTTCCTGGCGGGGCAGGGGACCAGCCTGGCCGATGCGGCGGCTGAAGACATCGAAGCCTATTTCGCCGAGCTTGGCGCCCGGGGTCTGGCGCCGGCGACGGCTGCGCGCCGCCGGGCCAGCGTGCGCCAGTTCTATCGCTTCGTCCTGGGGGAGGGCTGGCGGGCCGACGACCCCTCCCGCCGGGTGGACGCGCCCCGCAAGGGCCGGCCCCTGCCCAGGGTGCTCAGCCGGGCCGAGGTCGACGCCTTGATCGCGGCCGCGGCGGCCAAGGACGGCGCCCAGGGCCTGCGCCTGGCCTGCATGGTGGAGCTGCTCTACGCCTCGGGCCTGCGGGTTTCAGAGCTGACGGCCCTGCCCCTGGCGGTGCTGGCCCGCGACCCGGCCTATCTGATCGTCAAGGGCAAGGGCGGCAAGGAACGGCTCGCCCCCTTGAACGACGCCGCGCGTACGGCGGTGAAGGCCTATCTGGAGGTTCGCAGGATCTTCCTGCCCAAGAGTGACGCCGCCAATCCCTGGCTGTTTCCGTCACGGGGCAAAGGCGGCCGGCTGACGCCCCGGCGACTGGCGCAGCTGCTGGACGAAGCGGCCCGGGACGCCGGGGTCGATCCTGAGCGGGTCAGCCCCCACGTCCTGCGCCACGCCTTCGCCACCCACCTGCTGGAGGGCGGGGCGGACCTGCGGGTGGTCCAGACCCTGCTGGGACATGCCGATATCGCCACCACGCAGATCTACACCCACCTCGCCAGCGATCATCTGCGCGAGGTGGTGGAAACCAAACATCCACTGGGGCGTAAGCGCTGAATGCAGGACGACCTCCAAGGCCTCGAAGAGTTCATCCTCTTCACCATCGGCCGGACCCCCGTGACCCTGGGCGGCATCGTGGCCGGCGCGGTCGTCATGATCATCGCCTTCGTGGTGGCCTGGGCCGCCGCCGCGGGGCTGCGGCGGGTCCGCGCCCGGGCGAGATACGGCGGCGCGGCCCTCTATATCGTCGAGAAGCTGGTCACCTACGGGGTGGTCATCATCGGTCTGGTGGCGGGGCTCTCCACCGTCGGCCTCGACTTTTCATCCCTGGCGATCTTCGCCGGCGCCGTCGGCGTGGGCGTGGGCCTTGGTCTGCAGGGGGTGGTGAAGGAGTTCGTTTCCGGCCTGGTGCTGATCTTCGACCGGGTGGTCAATATCGGCGACTATGTGGAGCTGGAAAGCGGTCAGCGCGGTCAGGTCCAGGAGATCGGGCCGCGGGCCACCCGTATCCGCAACAACGACAATATCGACATCATCGTCCCCAACTCGCAGCTGATCGAGGGGATCTTGGTGAACTGGACCCTGCACGGGGCGACCCGGCGGATCCACATTCCGTTCGGCGTGGCCTATGGCGCCGACAAGGAGAAGGTGCGGGAAGCTGTTCTAGCCGCCGCCCGGGCGCTGCCGTTCACCCTGCCTGAGAGCGAAGATCACAAGTCGCAGGTCTGGCTGGTGGGCTTCGGGGACTCGGCGCTGAACTTCGAACTGCTCGTCTGGCCGGACCTGAACGCAGCAAAGCGGCCCAACGCCATGCTGGCGGCCTATACCTGGGCGATCGACGACGCCCTGCGGGGGGCCAATATCGAAATCCCGTTCCCACAGACCGATCTGCGGATTCGCAGCCTGTTTGGCCACGAGGGCGATGGCGCCCTGGAGACTCTGGGCCTCAAATCGCCGGCCGCGCCGGTGGTCCCCCAGCCGGCTGCGCCCTCCGTCAACGATGCGGCTGAGGACGTGGTGCGGCCGGCGCCAGAGCCCGAACCCGAGCCTGATCCCCAGGCGCCGCCAGCCGTGGCCCCTCCGGATATCGGCGGCCGACCCTGAGGGGAAACGGAACACGCGCCAGGGCCGGCCATTCCCGTAGGGCGAGGGCGCCCTTGTGACGGTGCGGGTTCCCGCCTAACTTCCCGCGCTTCGCGCACAGCCAAGGACAAGACACCTCGATGGCAGCCCATTATCTCGAGTTTGAGCGCCCCATCGCCGAGCTCGAAGCCAAGATCGAGGAACTCCAGCGCCTCTCCGAGACGGCGGAAGGCGGCGCCATGGACGCCGAGATCGCCGCCCTGCGGGCCCGGGCGTCGGAGTTTCGCGTCAAGGCCTACGCCAATCTCGATCCCTGGCAGAAGATGCAGGTGGCCCGTCACCCCGAGCGGCCGCACTTCGTCAACTATGCCGAAGGGCTGATCGAGGATTTCGTCGAGCTGCGGGGCGACCGCAAGTACGCCGACGACCAGGCGCTGCTGGGCGGCGTCGGCCGGTTCCGTGGCCGACCGGTAGTGGTCATGGGCCATGAAAAGGGTCACGACACCGCCAGCCGGGTGAAGCACAATTTCGGCTCTGCGCGGCCTGAGGGCTATCGCAAGGCCATCCGGCTGATGGACATGGCCGAGAACTTCAACATGCCGGTCATCAGCATCATCGACTCGGCCGGCGCCTATCCCGGGGTCGGCAGTGAAGAGCGCGGCGTGGCCGAGGCGATCGCGCGATCCACCCAGCGTTGCCTGACCCTCAGCGTGCCCATGGTGTGCCTCATCACCGGCGAGGGCATGTCCGGCGGAGCGATCGCCATCGCCGCCGGCAACCGAGTGCTGATCCTGGAGCACGCCGTCTATTCGGTGATCTCGCCGGAGGGGGCCAACTCCATCCTCTGGCGCGGCTCGCGCACCGCCGAAGAAGCGGCCAAGGCGATGAAGATCACCGCCCACGACCTGCTGAAGCGCAAGATCGTCGATCGCATCGTGCCCGAGCCCCCCGGCGGAGCTCACTCCGACCCTGCGGCCATGCTGCAGACCCTGGGCGACGTACTTGAGGAAGAGCTCGATGCTCTGGAGGGCCTGTCCCCCGACGCGCTGCGGGCGGCCAGGTCCGAGCGGTTCTACGCCATCGGCCGCTCTGGTCTCTGACGGGCGGGCTGGGGACGCCCTTCCGTAGGCCGGTCGCGAAGACCTTTTACGGCACGGCTTGTCTGAACGGCGTTCAGCGGCTTGAGTGTCTCAAACAATTGTTTGGGAGGACGTCATGGCCTTGAAGACCCGTTTCACCGAGATGTTCGGCGTCGAGCATCCGGTCGTGCAGGGCGGCATGCAGTGGGTGGGCCGCGCCGAGCTGGTGGCCGCCGTGGCCAACGCCGGGGGCCTGGGCTTTATCACCGCGCTCACCCAGCCGACCCCGAAGGACCTGGTCAAGGAGATCGAGCGCTGCCGGTCCATGACCGACAAGCCTTTCGGCGTGAACCTGACCATCCTGCCGGCCATCAACCCGCCGCCCTATGCGGAATACCGCCAGGCGATCATCGATTCCGGGATCAAGATCGTCGAGACCGCCGGCAACAAGCCCGCCGAGCATGTGGAAGAGCTGAAGAAGCACGGGGTGCTGGTCATCCATAAGTGCACCGCCGTCCGTCACGCCCTGTCGGCCGAGCGGATGGGGGTGGACGCCATCTCCATCGACGGCTTCGAATGCGCCGGCCACCCGGGCGAGGACGATATCCCCGGCCTGATCCTGATCCCGGCCGCGGCCGACAAGGTGAAGATCCCGATGATCGCCTCGGGCGGTTTCGGCGACGGGCGCGGCCTGGCCGCCGCCCTGGCCCTGGGCGCCGAGGGCATCAACATGGGCACCCGCTTCATGTGCACGGTGGAAAGCCCGATCCATGAGAATGTGAAGCGCCAGATCGTCGAGAATGACGAGCGGGCCACCGACCTCATCTTCCGCACCATGCACAACACCAGCCGGGTGGCGCGCAACGACATCAGCCGTCAGGTGGTGGAGCTGGAGCGCTCCGGCGCCAAGTTCGAAGACGTCCGCGAACTGGTGGCCGGCACTCGCGGCCGGGTGGTCTACGAGACCGGCGACCCCGATCATGGCATCTGGTCGGCCGGCATGATCCAGGGCCTGATCCACGACATTCCCACCTGCCAGGAGCTGGTCAGCCGGATCGTGGCCGAGGCGGAAGAGATCATCGAGGCGCGGCTCTCGCGGATGATGGGCCACCGGGTCCTGGCGCCGGTCTGAAGTCGCCCGACAAAGGCCTGAGGGCGATCATCAGCTTGGCCGGCATGCCGACCCGTGTAATCTGGACGGCCCTCAAGCCATACTATGATCGCCCTTGTCCCCTTCCATCGCGCCGAAAGCTGACGCCGCTCAGCTGATCGAGACCATCTACGCCGTCGCCGCGCGGCCGGAGCGATGGGAAGAGATCATCGCCGCCGTGGGCGCGGCGCCCGGGGCCGGGCCCGAGGCTGACGCGGCCCTGGCCAATCTTCGTGGCCTGGAAGACGTCCAGACAGGCGGCAAGCCGGACCTCGGCGTGATCCTGCTGTCGCCGACCGGCGGCGTGGTCGGCTGGAACGGCGCGGGCGAGGCGGTGTTCCGCGATCGTCTGGGGGTGGTCGAGAGTCGGGGCCTGCGCTTCTTCAACCCGTCCAATCATGAAGCCCTGGCTCACGCCCGGGACAGGCTGGCCGACTCCCGCGCCAACCAGGTGATCGTCAAGTTCGTCCAGGCCGAGGATGACGACCCGCACTTCGCCTATATGGCGCCGCTGTCGGCCACGCCGGCCGAGATGATCATCGACATTCCCGGCGCCGACCGCGCGTCGGCGGCGCTGATCTTCCCGGCGGTGGAGGCTACCGACCATCTCTGGCGCACCATCCGCGAGAGCTTCGGCCTGACCCCGGCCGAGACCCGACTGGCGGCGCGGCTCAAGGACGGCCTGACCCTGAAGGAAGCGGCCGAGGACCTGAACGTCTCCCTCAATACCGTGCGCAACCAGCTGCGGGCGGTGTTCGAGAAGATGGGCCTCAACCGCCAGAGTGATCTGGTCCGGGCGCTCGCCCAGCTCAGCGCCCTGTCGTCGTCCCTGCAGTCAGCCGCGCCGGCCACCGTTGCGGCCACCGAGGCCGGCGCCCGGGCCTCTGCGCCGCCGGTCCTGACCCATCGCCTGCCCGACGGCCGGACCCTGGCCTACCGAATCTATGGGGTCCCGGCCGGCCAGGCCTGCATGATGGTCCACCAGGGCCTGGGCTCGAGCCTGCTCCCCCGAGGCACCGATCAGCTCGCCCGCGACCTGGGCCTCCACATCGTCTGCGCCGAGCGCCCCGGCACCGGCCGTTCCGATCCCCGGCCGGAGCTCAGCTTCGCCGCCGTCGCCGATGATCTCGTCGATCTGACAAACGCCCTGGGCCTGGAGCGGGTGCGGGTGGCGGCGTTCATGAACGGCGTGGCGTTTGCTCTGGGCTATGCCGACGCCCTGGGCCCGCGGGCCGAGCGTATTCTGCTGGCGTCCGGCCGCCCCACCGGCGCGGAGCCGGAAACCGAGCGGGACCTGCGTCATCCCATCATCCTGCTGCGTCGGCGCCTGGCGCGCTCGGCCTGGGCGGTGGGGCCGCTCTACGCCCTGCTGCGCCGCAGGCTCTCGCGCCGCCAGATGGAGACCATGGTGCGCACGGCCGCCTCCGCGCCGGGCGACGACGCCTATTTGCGCAGCCACCCCGACGTGGCCGCCTATATCTACGACTATATGAGCGAGGGCCTGAGCCGCGGCTCCAAGGGGGCGGCCCGCGAACTGGTGCTCTGCGCCAACACCCCTCGCCTGGATCTGCCGGCCCTGAGTGCGCCGATCAGCGTCTGGTATGGCGCCGACGACCCCGGCGGCTCGCCCGAGCAACTGCTGGCCTGGCTGGGTCGTCCCTGCGCCGAGGTGCGCGTGGTTCCAGGAGTCGGCCACTATCTGGCCCACAAGCACTGGCCCGACATCCTGGCCTGGCTGGCCGCCGACGAGGTCGATTAGGGCAAGACGTCCTTGAGCGCCGCGATCAACGCCTCGATGGCCTCCGGCGTCGTGGCCCAGGAGCACATGAACCGCACCGAGCCGTCGATGAAGCGATAGACGAACCATCCGCTGGCCTGCAGACGCTTCAGGGTCGGCTCATCCATCTCCACGAAGACGGCGTTGGCCTCCACCGGATGGCGCAGGGGCAGGGGCATCAGCTCGGCCAGGCGCCGGGCCATGGCGTTGGCGTGGCCCGCCCGGCTCACAAAGGCGCCGCTCTCCAGCATGCCGACGAAGGGGGCGGCGTAGAAGCGGCTCTTGGACGGCAACTGCCCCGACTGTTTCAGCCGGGCGTCGAAGCGAGGAACGAGATCCTTGCGGAAGATGACGATGGCCTCGGCCGGCGTCATGCCCGCCTTGGTCCCGCCGATCACCAGCAGATCGACGCCCAGGCCGGCGATGGATTTGAGGTCGAAACCTGCAGCCGCGGCGTTGGCCAGGCGCGCCCCGTCCAGATGCACGCCATAGCCGCGCTCGCGCACCGGCCGGGTCAGAGCGGCCAGGGCCTCGGCCGAATAGACTGTGCCGTACTCGGTGGCGTTGGTCAGGGACAGGGCCGCCGGCGGCTGGGCGTGGGCGCTTTCGGCTCGCGCCAGGGCGGCGTTCAAGGCCTGCGGGTCGATGCGGCCCGAGGCGCCTTCCAGCCCCTGGATCGCCAGGCCATGGCCGAAGAAGCCCGGCGCGCCAGTCTCATCGGTGGCCACATGGGAATCCCGATGGGCCAGGACGCCTTCGAAGGGCCTAGCCAGCGCCGCCAGGCAGATGGCGTTGGCCGCCGTGCCGGAGGTGACGAACCGCACCTCGGCGTCGGCGTCCAGCAGGCCCCGGATCAGGTCGGCGGCCCGGGCCACCGTGCCGTCGGCGCCATAGCTGGCGGCGAAGCCGGCGTTGGCGGCGTTCAGGGCGGTCATGGCCTCAGGGGCGGCCGGGGCGGTGTTGTCGGAGGCGAAGTCGTAGCGGGGGCTCATCCCGCCGTTCTACCCCACGCCCTCACATCGTCCACGAAGAGATCGGGCTCCTCCATGGCGGCGAAATGGCCGCCGCTCGGCATGTCGGTCCAGCGGACGATGTTGTAGCCGCGATCGGCGAAGGATCGCGGCGGGGCAGGGTAGAGGGCCTCTCCGGGAAAGTTGGCGAAGGCGGTCGGCGTCTCACAGCGCTGGCCCGGCTGCAGGGCCACGCCCCCTTCCTCCAGCATGCCGCGATAATACCAGGCGCCGGTGGCGAAGCTGTCGGTCATCACATAAAGCATGATGTTGGTCAGCAGCCGGTCCTTTGAATAGACCGCCTCGAAGCTCTTGGTGCGCAGGTCTGACCAGTCGTGGAACCGCTCGGCGATCCAGGCGGCCTGACCCACCGGATTGGAGGCGCCCAGCCAGGCCAGGGACTGGGGCTTGGAGGCCTGCAGACGGAAATAGGCGCCCATCACGTCCATCATGCCGGCCTGGCGGGTCATCCAGGCGGTCTCTTCCTCGGTCTGCGGACCACCGGGGGCGCGGAAGGCCATCATGTTCAGGTGAATGGCCTTGGCGTGGGCGGCGTGGTCGAGCCCGAGCCATGAGGTGATCATCGAGCCCCAGTCGCCGCCCTGCGCCAGATAGGTCTGATAGCCGAGTACCTGGGTCATCAGGGTGTTGAACAGCCGCGCGGTGGTCCGCTGGCCCATGGGCCGCGAGGGTTTGGACGAGAACCCGAAGCCCGGCAGGGAGAGGATGACGAGGTCGAAGGCGTCGGCCGCGTCGCCGCCGAAGCGGGACGGGAAGGCCAGCTTCTCGATGACCTCCCAGAACTCATAGTGCGAGCCGGGCCAGCCGTGGGACAACAGCAGGGGCCGCTTGCCGCCGGCCTCGCCGACCACATGGACGAAATGCAGGTCGAAGTCCTCGACCCGGGCGGTGAACTGCGGGAAGCGATTGAGCTCGGCCACCGCAGCGCGCCAGTCATAGGCGCCGGTCCAGTGGTCGCAGAGGCCCTTCAGCCAGGCGCCGTCGCAGCCATAGGCCCAGCCGTCGGGAACCTCGGGGATCGGCGGCCAGTCATAGGCGGCGACCTTGCCCAGGACATCGGCCACCCGGGCCTCGTCCCACTGAACCTCAAACGGCTGAACCTGGCTCACGGCGTACTCCCTGCTTTCTGTTGCGCAGGAGGTTGCCCGGCTTGACCCAGGGCGCGTCAAGATTGATCGCCCGCCTCAGGCCGTCGGGCGCAGGCCCCGGGAGATCGCCGGAATAACCTCGGCGATCAGCTTGCGCGCCCCGCCCGGGGGCAGCTTTCCGACCATCTCCAGCACGATGCAGCCGTGGGTCGTCGCCCAGAACATCTCGCCGATCCGCACCGGATCGCCGGTCAGGTGGCCGGACTCCACCAGGCTGCGGACATACTGGCTCATGGTCGCCCGGGCGCGGTTGGCCGAGCGGGCCAGTTCCGGGTAGTCGGCCTCATTGGGCTGATACATGTCGAACATCAGCTTGTAGGTTTGAGGGTGTTCGAAGGCGAAGGTGACATAGGCCTCGCCGACCGCTGCGCCCCTGGCCCGGGCGTCCCCAGGCTTGGCGTAGGCCGCCTCCAGGGCTTCAGCGAAACGGTCGAAGCCGGCCGTACGCACGGCGGCCAGGATGTCGTCCTTGTCCTTGAAATAGCGGTAGGGGGTCATGGGGCTGACCCCCAGCGCCGAGGCCAGCTGGCGCATGGTCACGGCCTCGGGCCCCCGCTCGGCAAACAGCTGCTCGGCCACGTCGCACAGGCGGTCGCGGAAGTCGGCGACGTCGGACTCGGTCAGGACCCGGGGCATCAGACCTCAGAACAGCAGGTTGAACACATGAACCGTGACAACCTCACTGTTACATTTACGTCGTAAAATCAAGGTGGCCGGGTGTCCGAATGGGTATCGGGTCCCGCCGCCCTGCGACAGCGGGACCTCAGAACCAGACTCAGGCCTCGACCTCGAAGGTCATGCCGGCATTGGCCCGCAGGCGTTCGATCAGCTTCATGCCCATGGCCGCGCCGGGCGTCCAGACGCCGCCGGGGGTGGCGGTGGCCTCGTTGATCAGGCAGATCGCCGCCTCGCCGATCATCTTCGAGGTGCAGCCATAGCCGGGGTCCTTGTCGCCGGTGACGGCCACCCGCATCTGTTCGTCGCCCTCGCCCAGGCCGATGAACAGCACGTCAAAGAAGCCGGTCTCCCGTTCTTCCTTGCTGGGGCCTTCGCCGGGCTTGGGGCCGCCCTCGGCGCCCAGAGCCGGGGCCGGTGGGGCGTTGGGATCGACCACCACCATCTCGTCATAGACCAGACCTTCGCCATAGGCGTGGCCGGTCAGCAGGTTGGAGCGGTGGACGTTGCGGGTGTTGATGGCCGCCATGACGAAGGGACCGACGGTGGCCCCCAGGTCCTTGTCTTCCTCCACCTTGTCGCCGCGGGGCTGCTCGGGCCCCTTGAAGCCGGGCGTCAGGGCGAAGGGGTCGACCATCAGGGCGAACAGGCTGGGGTCCTTGGACAGCGCCGCCATGGTGGCCTTCAGGCTGGCGGCGGTGCCGCCGGAGAAGCCGCCCTTCATCTTGCGCACGCGCCCCTTCACCCGGGGCAGGGCGTGGCCGAATTTCTTCTTGGCCTCCTGCGCCAGATAGAAGACGCCCAGCTCAAAGGGGATGGAGTCGAAGCCGCAGGAGAAGACGATCCGCGCGCCGGTCTCTTTCGCCTTCGCCTCATGGGCGTCGATCATGTGGCGCATCCAGACCGGCTCGCCGCAGAGGTCGAGATAGTCGGTCCCGGCTTCGGCGCAGGCGGCCACCAGGTCATTGCCATAGAGCTGGTAGGGGCCGACCGTGGTGATCACCGCCTTGGCCCGCTCGACCATGGCCTTCAGCGAGGCCTTGTCGTCGGCGTCGGCCACCACGAACGGCGTGTCGGCCGGCGCGCCGATCTCGTCGCGCACAGCTGCCAGCTTGTCGGCGCTGCGCCCGGCCATGGCCCACTTCACCTCGCCCCCGACGCCGTAGCGCTTGGCCAGGTGTTCGGCCACCAGCCGGCCGGTGAAGCCGGTGGCGCCATAGACGATGATGTCGAATTCGGCGTCTTGTCTCACAGGGCGTCCTCCGTCTGGTCCTGGGCCACGAAGCCCGGCCAGTTGTTCATATAGGTGATGAAGGTGGGGCTCAGGCCTTCGGCGGCCAGATGGGCGCGGGTCACGGGCAGGGCGATGGGCGCAAAGTCCGCGTCCGCCTCGACCTTGCGCGGATAGTCATGGTGCAGGATGGCGGCCCGGCCGACCAGCACGTAGTCGGCGCCGGCGGCCAGAGCGTCACGGGCCTGGGCGGCCGTCATGATCTTGCCGGCGACGCCCAGGCGAACGCCCGATCGCGGCAGATCGGCGAAGTAGGACATCAGGCTGCGGCCCTTGAACTCGGCCTCGGTCGGCTCCTTGCGCACGTCCCAGAGGGACATGTCCAGGAAGTCCAGCGCCGGATGGGTCAGCATCTGGGCGGCCAGGTCGCGGATCTCGGTGAGCTTGAGGCCGAAGCGCTCCGGCGACAGGCGGAGGCCCAGCAGGAAGTCTTCGCCGCAGCGGGCGCGGATCCCCTCGACGATCTCGACGATGATCCGGGCGCGGTTCTCGGGCGAGCCGCCATAGGCGTCGGTGCGGTGGTTCAGGTCGGGCGACAGGAACTGGCAGAGGATGTAGCCGTGGGCGCCGTGCACCTCGACCCCGTCGAAGCCCGCCTTCTTGGAGCGCTCGGCGCCGGCGATGAAGGCCTCGATCAGGTCGGCGACCTCGGCCTCGGTGAGCGCCCGGGCGCCGGTGTCGGGATCCTGCGAGGGACAGACCGGCGCCTCGCCGATCAGCTCCTTCGGCGAGCGGTTGCCGGCGTGGTGCAGTTGCAGGACCGCGACGCTGCCTGCCGCCTTGATTGCGGCCGCCAGGCGAGTCAGGCCCGGAAGATGGTCATCGGAGAAGACGCCGAGCTGGCCGGGAAAACCCTGGCCGATCTTCTGGACGTGGGAGGCGCAGGTCATGGTCAGGCCAAATCCGCCCTTGGCCCGCATCGTCAGCCAGTGGAACTCCTCGTCCGACAGGGTCCCGTCGGCATGGCTCTGGGTGTTGGTCAGCGGCGCCAGCATGAAGCGGTTCTTCATCGCAGGTCCGTGCGGGAAGCTGAGGGGCGCAAACAGGTCGGGCTGGGCCATGATCTCGTCTCCGGCGTCAGGTGAACCCCGTTCATAGACGAGGCCGCCCTCTCGACGAAGGGGCGCCGTTGCGGAAGGCCCGGCTTGTATCCCTCGCCACAGCGGGCCATCCAGGGGCCGACAGCAAGTTCAGGAGGTCACATGCGCGCCGTCTGGTACGACAGGACTGGTCCCGCCCGAGAGGTGCTGCAACTGGGCGATCAGCCCAAGCCCCAGGCCGGCCAGGGCCAGGTGCTGATCGCGGTGAAGGCCTCGGGCGTCAATCCCTCCGATGTGGGCATGCGCGGCGGCGCCTCCGGCGCGCCCATGGCCTATCCGAAGATCATCCCCCACAGCGATGGCGCCGGCGTGGTCGAGGCGGTGGGGCCGGGGGTCTCGCCGGCCTGGGTCGGGCGTCGCGTCTGGTTCTATAACGGCCAGCGCAATGGGCGAGCCTTCGGGGCGGCGGCGGAATATATCGAGCTGGACGTGGACCTGGTCCGCGCCCTGCCTGACGAGGTGTCCTTCGCGCAAGGGGCGACCCTGGGCATTCCCTGCATGACGGCGCACCGGGCCCTGTTCCTGGCCGGGTCAGTGCAGGGGCGCACCGTCCTGGTGACCGGCGGGGCCGGCGCCGTGGGCCACTATGCGGTTCAGCTGGCCAAGTGGGCCGGCGCCAGGGTGATCGCGACGGTGTCCAACGCCGACAAGGCCGAACGGGCCAGGGCCGGCGGCGCCGACCACACCATCGACTATCGCCGCGAGGACGTGGCCGCCCGGGTGCGGGACCTGACTGACGGCCAGGGCGTGCATCACGTGGTCGAGGTGGACTTCGGCGGCAACGCCGCGGCCACCCTGGCCAGCGTCAGCCTGAACGGCTCGGTGGCCTATTACGCCACCAAGGGGAGCCGCGAGCCGACCATTCCAGCCGGCGTGCTGATGGGGCTGAACCTGTCGATCCACGGGGTCTATCTGCCGGTCAGCCCGCATGAGGCCAGGCGCCGCGCCCAGGCCGACATCACCGCCTGGATCGGAACCGGCCAGGCCATCCTGTCGGTGGCCGGGACCTATCCGCTGGAGGCTTGCGCCGCAGCCCATGAGGCGGTGGAGGCCGGGACCAAGGTGGGCACGGTGGTGGTCGAGCCGTGACCACGCCCAAGGACGCGATCCTCGCCCGCCGACGGCTGACCAACAAGCTGATCGCGGCCAAGGAGGCGGCGCGGCTGAGGCCCTTCTTCGTCCCCGGGGTGAATGTGATCGTCGGCGACGGATCGCTGATCAGCGGGGTGGAGGCGGTGGTCGCCGGCTTCGCCGCCCAGTTCGCCGAGCCGGACTTCGCCGCCTTCGTCCGCACGCCTGAGGCGGTGGAGCTGGACGCCGACGGCGAACGCGCCGCCGAGCGGGGCGCCTGGGTGGCGGTCTCCCGCAGCCAGGGCGAGCATATCGCCGGCTGGTACCTGGCCGCCTGGACCAAGGTCCGCGGTCAGTGGCTGATCGAGAGCGAGACCTTCGTCACGCTGCGGGGGTGACGGGCTCCGGCTTGCGATAGGCATAAAGCAGCAGGATCTGGGCGACGATAATGAAGATGGCCGCGCCCGACAGCAGGAAGGCGTCGTCATAGACCTTGGGCGAGAGGACGAACTCGCCCTTCATCACCTTGCGCCAGCCATTGAAGTGCTGGGTCGATCCCACCACCAGGCCGAACACCGCCAGGATCGAGCCCAGATAGCGGGCGATCCAGAAGCCGGGATTGGGCGTCAGCATCAGCAGGCCGAGCAGGCCGATCACCGTCCGCTGCGTCCGGCAATAGGGACAGACATAGACCATGCCGGTGAGTTCGGCGGTCCAGGTCAGGATGCTGATCGCCACGGCGATCAAGCCCAGCAGGCGCATCCGGCCAGTCCAGAAGTCCAGGTTCAACATCATCGCCCCCGTGTCCCCCGCCAGCCTGCGCCAGCGGCGATATCGTGTTATTTTATAACGAAGTTGGCAAGGGGTTAGGCGGCAGCCGATTTGCGCCCCAGAAGCCTGCGGAATAGTCGGCCGGTCTTGCCCCGGCGCCCGTCCGGGGCGCCGTCAGGGGTGACCTGGCTTGGATGACATTTCTGCGAGACCAGCACCTCGATATACTCCGCACGGATGCCCTGCCGGAGGTCGTCGATGGTGTGGATGGTGGTCGACAGGCCGCTGGCGCGGTCCAGGTAGTCGGCGATGTCGTAGCCCCAGTCGACGGTCACCAGGGCGCCGCCCGGATCCATGGGGTTGCCGTGGTACTCCGGCTCGGCCAGGTGCTCCACCGAGCCGTCCCCCCGCCGCCGCGCGCGGCGAACCGAGGGAGCTGCCTTTCGGACGATCGGCACGGTGCAGATGTGGAAGCCGCCGGGCTTCAGCGTGCGGGCGATCTCGGAAATGGCCCGGTCCGGGGCGAAGAGGTGCTCGAACACGTCCTGGGTGACCACGATATCGAAGGTCTCGTCATCGAAGGTCTGCGCCTCCAGGTCCTCGCTCCGATAGCCGTGGGGATGGGGTTCTCCCCAGGGCGTGGCGGGATCGTATTGGGTCGCCACATAGCCGGGGCACTGCTCGCGCAGGCGATTGCTGGACACCGAGCATCCCGAGCTCTCGTGCAGGGCTAGTTCCCGCCAATGGGGCGCGAGCTGGGTCAGCACGCGCATCATGGCGCGCTCCCGCGGAATCGATCCGCAGTTCGAGCATTTGAACCCGTCCCTCAGCCAGTGCTCGGCAGAGGCGAACACCGCCTCCTGCTCGCAGACGGGACACCGGCCATGGGACTCCAGAACCGGCGGCACGCTCACCTAGACCAGGGCCCCGTGGCAGTGCTTGAACTTCTTGCCCGAGCCGCACGGACAGGGCGCGTTGCGGCCGGTCTGCTCCCAGCCCGCGGGCAGGGACGAGATCGGCAGGGCCTCGCGCTGATCCCGCGCCATGCCGGAGGGCAGGGCGCCGGCCGTGGCGGCGTTCTCGCCGGTCAGGGGATCGAGGTGCACCTCGACCAGGCGCTCCGGCGGGAGCGGCGGGGCGGGCGCCGGCTCCACCTGAATCTCCACGGTCATCATCCACTTGGTGACGTTGTGGCGCAGGTCGGTGAGCAGCTTCTCGAACAGGGAGAAGGCTTCGGTCTTGTACTCGTTCAGGGGATCGCGCTGGCCATAGCCGCGCAGGCCGATGACGTTGCGCAGATGGTCCAGGTGCATCAGGTGCTCGCGCCACTGCAGGTCGATGGTCTGCAGCAGGAAGCTCTTTTCCAGCATCCGCATCCGCTCGGGGCTCAGCATAACCTCGCGCTCGGCGGCCCGGGCCTCGGCGGCCTGGGTGATCCGCTCGTGAATCTCTTCGTTGGCGATGCCGTCCTCGGCCGCCCATTCGCGCACCGGCAACTCCAGGCCCAGCAGTTCGCGGACCCGTTCATCAAGGCCTTCGATATCCCACTGCTCGGCATAGGCCTTGGGCGGCAGGTGGCGGTTGACCAGGTCCTCGATGGTGTCGGCGCGCATTTCGGCGATGACGTCGGTGAGATCCTGGGCCTCCATGAACTCCTGGCGCTGCTCGAACACGGCCTTGCGCTGGTCGTTCACCACGTCGTCGTATCTGAGCAGGTTCTTGCGGATCTCGTAGTTGCGCTGCTCGACGCGCTTCTGGGCCGTGGCGATGGCGCCGTTCAGCCACTTGTGGGTGATCGCCTCGCCTTCCTGGACGCCGAAGGTGCGCATGATCGAGTCCAGCCGGTCGCCGGCGAAGATGCGCAGCAGATCGTCCTCGCAGGAGAGGAAGAACTTCGAGCGACCCGGGTCGCCCTGGCGGCCCGTCCGGCCGCGGAGCTGGTTGTCGATCCGGCGGCTCTCGTGGCGCTCGGTGCCCAGGACGTAGAGCCCGCCCGCGGCCAGAGACTTTTCCTTGAGATCGGCGATGTCGGCCTCGATCTCGTCGCGGCGGGCCTGGGCGGCCTCGGCGTCAGGCTCGATGCCCAGGCCGCGCTGCTCGTCGCGCCACTTGGCCAGGCGCAGGTCGATGCTGCCGCCCAGCTGGATGTCGGTGCCTCGGCCGGCCATGTTGGTCGCGATGGTCACCGCGCCCGGTACGCCGGCGTCGGCGACGATCAGGGCTTCCTGCTCGTGATAGCGGGCGTTCAGCACATTGTGCGGGATGCCGGTCTGGCTCTGGCCCTGGTATTCGAACACGTGGGTCTTGAGCATTTCCGACAGCAGTTCGGACTTCTCGATCGAGACCGTGCCCACCAGGATCGGCTGGCCGCGGACATAGCATTCCTCGACCTGCTTGAGGATCGCCTGGTTCTTCTCGGCGGCGGTGCGATAGACCTCGTCGTCCTCGTCCACCCGGGTGACGGGCCGGTTGGTGGGGATCTCGACGACTTCCATCTTGTAGATGTCGCCGAACTCCTGGGCCTCGGTGGAGGCGGTGCCGGTCATGCCCGACAGCTTCTTGTAGAGGCGGAAATAGTTCTGGATGGTCACCGAGGCCAGGGTCTGGTTCTCGGGCTGGACGCGGGCGCCTTCCTTGGCCTCGATGGCCTGGTGCAGGCCTTCAGACAGGCGCCGGCCCTGCATCATGCGGCCGGTGAACTCGTCGATCAGGATCACCTCGCCGGCGCGGATGATGTAGTCCTTGTCGCGGGTGTAGAGGACGTTGGCGCGCAGGGCCTGGTTCACATGGTGGACCGCCGAGACGTTGGCCGGGTCATAGAGGCCGGCTGAATCCTCAACCAGATGGCCGCTCTGTTCCAGCATCTCCTCGATGCGCTCGGAGCCGACCTCGGTCAGCAGAACCTGGCGCTGCTTCTCGTCGAGATCGAAGTTCTCCGGGTCCTTGATCAACTCCTTAACCAGGACGTCGATGGTCTTGTAGAACTCGCTGCGGTCCTCGGTGGGGCCGGAGATGATCAGCGGGGTGCGGGCCTCGTCGATCAGGATGGAGTCCACCTCGTCGACGATCACGAAGTTATGGCCGCGCTGGACCATCTCGCTCATTTCATAGGCGAGGTTGTCGCGCAGATAGTCGAAGCCGAACTCGTTGTTGGTGCCGTAGGTGATGTCCGACTGATAGGCGGCCTGGCGCTGGCCCTGGGACAGGCCGTGGACGATGACGCCCACGCTCATGCCCAGGAAGGTGTAGATCTGGCCCATCCATTCGGCGTCGCGTTGGGCCAGGTAGTCGTTGACCGTGATCGCGTGGACGCCCTTGCCCTCGAGGGCGTTGAGATAGACCGGCAGGGTGGCCACCAGGGTCTTGCCCTCGCCGGTGCGCATCTCGGCGATGCCGCCCCGGTGCAGGACCATGCCGCCCACCATCTGTACGTCGAAATGGCGCAGGCCGATGGTGCGCTTGGAGGCTTCGCGGACCACCGCAAAGGCTTCTTCCAGCAACTGGTCCAGGGTCTCGCCCTTGGCCAGCCGGGCGCGGAACTCTTCGGTCTTGCCGCGCAGGGCCTCGTCGGAGAGGGCCTCGAGCTGGGGTTCGAAGGCGTTGATCTTGGCGACCCGCGCCTGGAAGGCCTTGACCTTGCGGTCGGGTGCGGAGCCGAAGAGCCGTTGGAAGAACATGTGTGGGGGCGTCCGAGAATGCAGTCGATGCGGGGTCGCGGGCGTTTCGCACGGCGCGCCGTCTGACCTTCGCCTGCCCGGAGTCCCGCTCTTTGAGCGAGGCCGAGACTTAAGCAGCGGCCCCCCCAGTGTCAACGCAGGCGCGCCAGACAGCGCCAAACCCTGTCGCTAGCTGGCCGCCTTGACCGCCGTGGAAGCGGGATCGTCCTGGATCAGACCGACCATGGTCTGAATCAAACCGGCCGGCAGGATGGGCTTGGCCACATGGGCCGTGGCGCCGGCGGCCAGGGCCTCGGCGACGTGGTGCGTCATCGCATTGGCCGACAGGGCGATGATCGGCACAGGGCGCGCGGTCTCGGCCCGCTCCAGCTCGCGGATTCGCCGGGTGGCGCTCAGACCATCCAGGACTGGCATCTGCAGATCCATCAGGATGATGTCGAACCGCCCCGGCGCGAAGGCGTCCAGGGCCTCCTGACCGTTTTCGGCATAGGTGGCCTGGGCCTGGACCAGGTCGAGGACCATGGCGACGATCCGGCGGTTGTTGGGATTGTCCTCGGCCACCAGCACCCGCAGGTCCTGAGGATGGGGCGGGGCGTCGGCGTCGGTGATCGCCGGTCCTGCTTCGCGCACCCGCCGTGCGCGGAAGGTCGCCTCGAAGGTCGAGCCCTGGCCGGGCGTGGAGCGCCAGGTGATGGCGCCGCCCATCATCTCGGCCAGCGAGCGGGAAATCGCCAGCCCCAGGCCGGTGCCGCCGAACTGGCGGGTGATGGAATCGTCGCCCTGCTCGAACCGGTCGAACAGCCGCGCGCCGTGCTCGGGGGTGAAGCCGCCGCCGGTGTCGGTGACCCGCAGGGTGATCAGGGAGTCCTCGGGGCCATCCTCGGCGCAGACCTCGAGAACCACCTCGCCGGCCTCGGTGAACTTCACCGCATTGCTGAGCAGATTGCCCAGGACCTGTCGCACCCGCAGGCTGTCGCCCTCGAACAGGCCCGCCGCCTCCGGCGCGATGCGCGCCTGGAAGGCCAGCCCCTTGGCGTCGGCCTTGGCGGCGAACAGATCGATCATGGCGTGGAGGGCGGGTTCGAGGTCGAAGGGCTTGCGCTCCACCTCCAGCTGGCCCGCCTCGATCTTGGCGAAGTCCAGCACGTCGTTCAGCAGCCGCTCCAGCATCCGGCCCGACTGGGCGATCAGCTGGGCCATCTCCTGCTGCCGTGGGGCGAGCTCGGTCATGGCCAGCATGTCGGCCACGGCGGTGACTCCGTTGAGCGGGGTGCGGATTTCGTGGCTCATATTGGCCAGGAAGCGCGACTTGGCCTCGCTGGCCGCCACGGCGGCCTGGCGGGCGACGTCGGCGGAGCGGGCGGCTTCGGACAGGCGCCGCCGCTGGGCCGCCGCCAGGGTCTGGGAGACCAGCAGGCTGAGGCGCGAGACCAGGGCGCCGTCCCGGGCGCTGTAGGCGCCGGCCCGATGACTGCACAGGATCAGCAGGCCAGGACCGGAGGCCCCCAGGATCGGCGCATAGACGCCGCCGCCCGGCAGGGGGGAAAGGCCTTCGCAACGGCCCCACTCCGGAACCCGTCGGTTGTCGGGCACAACCGCGGCCCGGCCATGGGCCACGCGGCTGAAGAAGCCGCCGCCGGGCCAGCGGGCGCCGACGGCGGCGGGATCGGTGGCGGCGGTGCAGACGAAATCCTCGCCCGCCGGTTCGATCACCAGGGCCAGGTTGAAGGCCACGCTGCGGCTCAGGAGATCAAAGACCCGCGCCTGGAGCACGGCGGGATCCTCCTCGCCCTGAAGCGCCTCAAGTCCGCTGAGGACCAGGTCCTGTTCCCGCAGCCGCTCACGCAGGGCGGCCTCGATCTGCTTGGCCGAGGCCAGGGCCTCGCGGAGTTGTTCTTTGTCGAGGTCGAACATGATCAGCCGAAGGTCAGCGCCGAGACCATGAGGTTGCCGTGCCGGTTGCAGTTGTCGACGATCGCCCCCTGCTCGCCGAAGGTGAAGGCGCCGAGGAAGGGCGCGCCCGGCATGGCGCGGCGAATCTCCTCGACCACCTCGTCCATCTGGTCGCGCACGTGCAGCATGCAGCCGCCGCAATAGATGACCAGGCCCCCCAGGCTGTCGGCGCCGGCCCAGCCGCCCATGGCGCAGGCGTCGTCGATCACCAGGCCGGCGCGCTTGACGAGGGACTCCGGAGAGCCGCGCATCATGTGCACCACGTCGCCTTCGCTGATGTCGGTGAACAGGGAAAGGTCGCCGGCCACCCCCAGAAGGGCCGGGTGGGAGAGCACGAACATCGGCACCCCCTGAACCTCGGCGGCGATCCGTCCCAGGGGCGTCGGCGTGCTCTTGGCCAGGATCGCGCCGGCGCCGTCGCCGCCCACCGCGCCGCAGGTCCAGCCGCCATAGACCTCGCCTGCGGGTTGGTGATCGATCTCCAGGATCTGCCGGTCATGGGCGCGGGTGACCACGCCAGACCGGCCGGTGGGGGCGTAGCCGCTCTGGAAGGCCGCGCCGTGTCGGGCGCTGGGGAAGAGGACGGCGACGACCACATGGTCCTGCAGCACGCCCTCGCTGGAGAACTGCCGCCAGGCGCCGGCGATGGATTCATCGGCCGAACTGCCGCCAATGATCGGGGTCTGGGCTCCGATCACCGACTGGACGCCGGCCAGCACCCCCTCTTCGCAGCCCGGCGGCTGACAGCACCAGACCAGGGTGGGGGTCTCGAAATCGCGGCCGGCGGCGACCAGGGCGCGCTCCACCGCCGCAGCGCCGGCGGCATGGGCGTCGTCGTCCAGGGGCGAGGCGCCGACGCCATAGGCGCCTTCGGCGTCGATCACGCCCAGGACGCCGACGGCGCCGTCCGGGCCGCTGTGGAAGCCGTGCTCGGTCATCACCCCGCCGCAGGAGGTGCCGCCGACGATCTGCGCGCCGGGCAGATGGGCGCTCAGCGACGCGACCAGGGCCGGCTCGGCGCGGTGTTCGGTGGCGTAGAGGACGAGGAGTTGGGGGACGCCCGCCAGGCGGCCATGCAGATCGCGGGCGGTTTCGAAGGCGGCCTGCTCGGCGCCATCGGCGAGGCTGAAGGCGGTGGCGATCTTCATGACGGCCTCGTGGCGTTCCATCGCGCAGACTGTCCTCCCGGCGCGCGAACGCGTTCGGGACAGACGAACCAAGACGGAAAACTACCGCAGGACCGGTAAAGGAAGTCCTCGGGACAGGGCCGAAGCCCGCCCCGAGGACAGGTCGTCAGGTCTTTAGTAGACTTCGAACAGGCCGGCCGCGCCCATGCCGCCGCCGATGCACATGGACACCACGACGTTCTTGGCGCCGCGGCGCTTGCCTTCCTGCAGGATGTGGCCCGCAAGGCGCGCGCCGGTCATGCCATAGGGATGGCCGATGGCGATGGAGCCGCCATTGACGTTGTACTTCTCCGGGTCGATGCCCAGCTGGTCGCGGGAATAGAGGCACTGCGAGGCGAAGGCCTCGTTCAGCTCCCACAGGTCGATGTCATCGATCTTCAGGCCGTGACGTTCCAGCAGGCGCGGGATGGCGAAGACCGGGCCGATGCCCATCTCGTCGGGCTCGCAGCCGGCGACGACCCAACCCTTGAAGGCGCCCATGGGGCTCAGGCCCTTCTTCTC
>Ga0208179_1000488_pt1 | contig 25182 bp, 20 predicted proteins | sample Malvired_Geostar_FD_184238 | JGI IMG/M metagenome (GOLD analysis project Ga0208179, IMG submission 184238) | Marine viral communities from the Global Malaspina Expedition - Malaspina viral metaG DeepMed_Geostar (SPAdes) (version 2) | ecosystem: Environmental > Aquatic > Marine > Oceanic | place... | reverse complement strand
TTACTTTCTTACTGTAAGACATTACTTTTTCTTTTGGTTCCTTTGTTTAACATAGTTCTTAACATTTTGTGCAAATTCTTTTGCGTTAGGTTCTTTAAGTACTACTCCTTCTGACCTGTATCGCCAACCTTTCTCTGCTCTTTTATCAACCTTCTTAAGTTCACTATACGGCTTAGTTAAATCTCCTGCTCCCCTCTTACCTAGTCTATCACCAATAATTAGATCTACAACATTTTTCTTCGGTGTCTTATAGTTAGTATCTTTCTTTGTCCCTCTTAAAGTTTTATTTAGTTGTCTAATTTGAATATTTGTTTTTATTTTATTTATAACTTTTCTTTGGTCACCAACAGTTTTAAAAGGTGCACTAAGAGAGATTTTCTGCTCACGTGTAATGAATTTATCTGTAACCTTTTTGGAGGCTTTAGTTTGAACATACCCCGGAACCTTCTTCTGTTTTTCTATATTAGCTTTTACTTTTAATGTAGCTTTTCTTACCTCTGCTTTTGTTATAAGAGGGGGCATCTGTTTAACTTTCATTTTACTCATTATCTTAAGAAAGTCTTTACTTTTAAACAGAGTTTTCTTTCCACCTGTGAAATCCTTTAAACTACCAAGTCCACCTCCTTTCGCTCCACCTTCTAATAACTCCCTCATCTTAGGAGATTTACCTGTGAACTTTTCCATTTAATAACTCCATACCCAAGGTCTCATGTCTGAATCTATTGTATCCAGATGTATAAATCTGGACTTGTGTTCCCCTTTCTGAGAGATCCCGATTCCCTTCCAGACCTTTGATCGTATCATTGCGTAACTCAGGAGTTCCCAAGCCGCCTTACCACTACACACTATATCCACAGCTTTACCAGTAGTGTGTGGGCCGTCTTTACCTGTGGAACTAATCTTATCATTATGGGTAGGGCAGCGATAGGCCGAACTGAGAGAAATTGGTTTACCTATTGAGTCTCTTAGTCTCTGTAGGGCAACAAGTGTTTCCTTGTTGAACTCATTCTTTCCACAACAGGAGCAAGATAACTCCTTACTACTAAAGTTGGCTGATGATATACCCATTTTAAGCTGTTTTATCTCCACGAAGACGGATTGATGGTAATTTCTTTCTCTCAGGGCCACGAGGATTAGGCATTGGCATCGGACTTTTCCATCTTTTGTTTTGTTTTTCCTCTTTCTTTCTTAGTCTTGGATCTATATAGAGAGGACTCTTACGACCATCCGGCAAATGTGGTTCTGTGAATAACTTATCTACTTTATCTATCAAGGTTTCTCTATGCATTTCCTTCACTTTACCTGTACCCGGTTCAATAAACATCTTATTCACATGACTACCTTTTCTATATTCTCGTCCTTGATTTCTTAATAGCCTTCCTGCAATTCCTCTACTCTTCCACGTTGTTTGTAACCGGGTCTGGGTTCATAAGAGTCTCTCTTAGAGGGGTTACCTGTGAATCCATGTGAAATCTTCTTTGCAGTTGCCATTAGGTAAAATTCTCCTCGTTAGATTTTTTAGGATTACATTTATTTCGGAGTTCTTGAGCTAACTTACTAGATTCTGTTTGTGTCATCTTCTCCATTACTTCCGGATCATAGTTAGCTCTTATGTGATCTACATAACAGTCACATGTTGGGAAGTAAATATCCTGTCCAATACTGGGGTTTATGTTACGGAATGATACCGCACAAACTTGCCATAGTTCTCGTGTTTGTTGAGTGGAAAACTTTAGTTTTTCTTGAGCAATTATGAGTGAACTCCAAAGGAACAATATCGCTATTGTAAGTGTGTGTATTTTCATGTTTACCTCTTGTTACATATGTTTCTTATATTCTGCAAGTATTTGGTCGTCTAAGGTGTTGTCAGTAGATTTCACGAGTCTCTCTAGCAAAATCAGGATAACTCGTTTTAAAAGTTCCTCTGATAGCATACTCATGCAGAGTGCTTTCACGGTTCCTCCAATTAATGGAGCTAGTAATCCAATCATTTTTTATTCTCCCTTAGTGTTACAGTTAGTAAATCCAGACTCTTAGTATTGGCATCCAATGCTCTACTCATGTTATTAATTGCTTGGGCAGACATCTCCGCAAGTTCGAAGATCTTATTATCATTCTCCATGTCCTGATTAAGAAATTCATGTCTCTCTTTTGCAGCAGCATCAAACATGTATCTGATAAACCAGAAGGATGCACCAGCCACTACAGTAGGTACACCAATAGTTTGAACTATGGATAGCCAATCTTGTCCGTTCATATATTACTCTCTTTTACTTTTTCTTGTTCAGAATGATTAGGAAGTTTAAAATCAGGTATAAAATCCACTTCTAAACCAGATTCTAATGTTAGGTTAATTTTCATTGTAATTCCGGACTTACACTTCTAATTTTCATGGTTTCACAGGCCAACTAATATCATCTACATCAGCATTGTCTTCAGGAACATCCCTGAGTGATTGCCTGTACGTTTTCATACCAGCACTTAAAGTATTATCCTTGAGTGCTAAGTAGTCTGTCTCTGCAAGTCTCCTGTCTCTATCTCTACGAACTGCAACCCACTTATCTGCCAAGAGTCGAGCATCCTTTGCAGTATCATCTCCAGAGAAGTGAGACATTTTGTAGTTGGTTTTTATAACATCACCAAATGTTTCTGACTCAAAGTCTTCATCCTTTTCAACTGACTCAACTACTTTTACAGAATTACCATCCATATCTGTAGTCATTACAAATGTGTCCTTACTGTCTGACCATGTTATGTTGTAGACTCCTTTTGCTGAATAATCACTAAGTTGATTTAGTCTTTCCTGAACATCCTCATCAGTACATTCAACTATGGTAAAGTCCTCAGAAGGATATGTGACTACATCATTGCCATTATCATCTTGAGTTGTGATAGAAGCAAGCCATGTCCAGTATTCAGACTTATCTTGACCTTTTGAATTTCTCCGACATTGCCATTCTGTTTCGTGAACTGTCTGGAGTACATTACTTTTGTGTGATATAAACATTAGTTTTCTTTCATGCTTTATGAATATAGGATTAAGAAAGTTTTTTAATATATAGTTGATTTGTTGTTGGAGAATTACCATCGTAAGCCCCACCATTGCAAAACTCAGAAATGAAATCGCCTCTTTTTAGATGAACACTCGCAGTCAAAGATATACAATCGTCTGCTGAAGCGGTCCGTTGATAAGCGATTATGTTTGCCGTAGTGGTTGCCGCAACAAGATTTTTTAGCAGATAAAAGGAGTTTGCAGTGTCAGCAACATATTTGTTACTCGTTATTTCATATTGACCGTCTTGTAGACAAATGTATCTGTCATAAGCAATAGCAAAATACTTCTGAATTCCATTGTTTGCACCGTGAGTCCCCCTGAGAATGTCTGGGATAAAAGTGGCTGACGAGATAGTACCACCGTCTCTTGATGTACATAAAACGCCATTCCCAATATAACTCGTATCCCTTGTAACCTCATCCCATGTCTTACCATCAGCAGTAACTACAAGATTAGTCTGTTCCATATTGCGATCACCACCTACTAACTCATGTAGGAATGGTGTTTCAAAGGTCTGGTAGTGTGAGGATGTGTGGATTGGGGTTGCTACTTGATATGCATCATGATACAACCAATCATCTGCTGTCCCTCCTAGCTCATCACCTAATGATCTTACTGTTTGAACTCCCATTGTTCCTGAAGATTTAGTAGCATAAATGTAATAATCCCCTCCTCCAGAAGAAGGTAATGAAGTTGTTTCTGCTCCAGAATCGGTGTATTGAGAAGAAACAGCTACATTGGTGGTTGCTCCATCAAAATGATGTATTATTTTTGTTACAGTATCACTGTAATAACGAAAATCTCCAACAACTTTTGCATCCCCAAAATATGTTAATTGTGGGCCTTGTTCACTTGTAAAATCTGCATAATTCATCCCCATACCCATTTTTGCGGTTGAGGTAGGTGAATTTATAGATACACTCCCATTTGTACAATCATGAAATGTATCTCTTGTAGTATGAACCACTCTAACTCCCTTACTCATTTTGTCCAGACCATTTGCTCCTTGAGCTACAAAATCTGCCATCAGCATATAGTCTGCCAAAACTACTGCATCCTCTGGGATTGGTGGTTTCTTGGGTTGGTGGAAGGTAACTTCTTTCCATTCTCCATGCCCAGCAGTACCCGAATCATAAACAGCAACTCCATCAAGTTCGTATATTTGGTCAGTAACACCTGACTGCATTTGAAGTCTAAGAATATGTGTGCCATAAGGTAGGTTTTGTGCTATTTGATGAGTTGTGTAATATTCATCCCCTGTTAATGTAATCCCTGTTCCTATAAATGTAATATATTGCCATGTTCCACCACCAGCATTTATAATTGATGAATGTGAAGTATTCCAATTCACATCATCACCACTATAACTTGTCAAACCATCATCCATAACATAGGCAATATCATCCATATCATCAAGCATACTTGCATCTGCATAAGTAGCTCCTGTTCCACCATTAGCCGCACCATTCCCAAACTCTCTCCAATGGAATGTCTTTGCAACTTCTGCAAGTGAGTGGTCTATTGTGGTCGAACTGAATAATGGTTGATAGTCAGTAGTCCAATCGTTTGCTTCTGGAGTGTTTGTATCTGATGATGCACCTATAGAAGTTCCAGCAGGAGGCATCATATTTACTGATGTCTTGATGTTTCCAGATGAATCAACCCACCTGACAACTCTACCTCCGTTTACTGGTCTGTAATACTTTGAATTTTGTACCCATGCAGATAGACCTAAAGAGGTTGCAGTATCCAGAGTATCATCAAAATATCCTGCACCTGTTCCAGCCCATCCTGTAGCAACTGAACCATGAGATGTTGTATTTGCTATTGCTACTGCTGTTCCTGCTTGATTTTGTGCAAATGGATTATAGTGTGGTGTTCCTGAGACTGTGAACTTCTTTCCGTATGAGACTACATTCTGTGAGGGTATCTGTATCTTGACTTTATTTGCATCTGATGTGGTGTCTTGGGCTATTAGTTCAAAGCCCACCATATAGTTAGCATGACCAGATGTTGTCTGCCGTAGCTTTAAAGTATGTATCCCAAGAGTTGTACCTAATCCCAAATTCTCTAAACCTCCTGCTTCTACATATCTTCCTGCAAGTGGAGTTGTTACTGACACCCCTCCTGCGTAATCAGTGGTATCATCAGTACCATCTAGTGTGTACTGAACTTTTCTTCCTGAAATGTTGTGAAATTGAATATTAGCATCACTAAAATAACCAACAATTTCTAAAAAAGTATCAGTACCACTAAAATAAACAACTTCAGCAAAATCTGACCCATAGCTCGTACCAGCTAAGTAACCTCTGCACCATTCCCTTCCATCTACACTATAAATATTTTTGCCGTGAGTAGCAGTTTCTTGTTCTAATAACTGAAGAGATTTAGTTTTATGCCTCTGACTCCCAAAGTGTGCGCCAATTCTAGGGTCTTTAATTGGCTTGCTTCCATTAATATTGGTATAGTAATAGCTTCTTCCATCAGACTGTGCAGTACCAAATGCACCAGAATGAGAGGTTGTACCGTCTAACAATTTGTTGCTAGTTCCAGATGCAACATAAGAAGGATACAGCACATCTGGGATTATGTGTGGCTTTACACCAATGACACTTGCCGCCATTGCAGTAGTGTCAACTGATGCAGGAGCATAATGTTCAGCATCTATTGAATCTGCAGCATAGTGTTGAGAATCAATTCCATCATTTGGAACTGAGACAGTTATTGTCTGACCTGAACCAGATGTTGCAATTCCGCTACCTCCTGCTACCGTGAGAGACTGAGAGTCTAGGTCAACTGCAACTGTTCCTGAGTCAGTTGCTCCATCCAAATCCTGTGCAGTTATTGCTGTATCAACAAAGTCTTTAACTGCGGCAGAAGTTGGAATAGTTGTCTCATTATCATTACTGGCAATTCCATCTGATTGAGTAACAAGTGTTGCGGCAGCAAAACCACCAGTTGTTAATTCACCAACTGTAATAGCTATCCATGTAGTTGTTCCAAGATCATAAACATACATTATGTTAGAGGAAGTATTAAAATACAAAGCACCATCAGTTAATGTAGCACCATCATTATCTACAGTTGGTGCTGATGATTTTGACCCTAAATAGCGATCATCAAAAGCATCTGTGTAACCTTCTGCGTCACTTGCATACTTTCTTGCAGAATAAAGCGCAGATGCGCCAGAACCTGTTACTGCAGTAGCTTCAGCAAATGATGCTCCTCCTCCTAAAGCCCATTCTTTTGATGAACCAAGAGTTGCAGTACTTCCAGTAGCATATTCTTTTGCTGAGAATTCAGAAGAAGCAACAGCTTCACCAGTAGTAGTAGCCCACTCTTTAGCTGATCCATCTGTAGGAGCTTGTGCGCCTACTATAGAAGCATAAGACTTTGCTGAGAATTCTGAGGTATCTACTGGCCCAGTTGTATCAGTAGCCCAATCTTTTGCTGAACCTTTTCCTGATGTATTAGATACTCCAGTTCCTCCTGTAGCCCATACTTTTGCAGAATAATCACCTGTACTCTGATCATCAATTCTACCTGTTCCTGTGGCCCACTCTTTTGCTGCTCCTTTATTTGCAGTATTAGTAACTCCTGTCCCACCTACAGCCCAAGCCTTTGCTGAGTGATCTCCAGTTTCTCCTCTAACACCACCTCCTACATAGGTAGCATAGTCCTTTGCTGATCCTCCAGTTGATACTGTAGTACCTATGGCATATTCTTTTGCCGAATATACTGTTGACTGATCTACTCCGGCTCCTGATGAGCCTCCTGATGCTGCCGAAAAGTGTCTTACTACTGCTCCTGTACGGACAGCATAATCCGTAGCTGTATCCTTTTGGTCTATAGCATCATCTCTGTATCCTCCTGTAACATCTCTGTATCCAGTAATGGTATCATTATGAATTTCAAGCTGTCCTAAGTTTACTGCATCATTATCTGCAGTAGGAGCTAGTACACCCCTAATTTTCTTATCTGCAGCACCCTGTTGGGCATCCCATACACCTGCTCCAGTATCAAATACTATACCCTTTTCTGCAGTAATAATGGCTTGCTGTGCCATGTGGAACACATTGAGACTTGAGTTATCTAAATCCTGTTCTGTGAGAATGGAGGCATTAGAGAAGTCAACTGAAGGAGAACTCTCGTTTTGTGCAGATCTCCTGAGTTCAATGATGGTTGAGTCGGAGAATGTTATGTTAGAGTTACCAGAAATTGAAGGGTAAATACCACCATTCTTGTATAAGTCTGTTGCCAGTATTGCAGTTTTGGAAACTCTAACTACTTGTAAAGTTGTGTTTATTGTCCATACTGTGTTACTCGTGTCATCCCATGTAGTTCCTTCTGCCCCACCGTTTAGTGTGGTGGCTGTATCACCATCCTCTAGGAACCCTGTTCCACTTGCATATGTGGCATCATCTTCTCTGTATATCCTTACACCATCAATGTATACCTTAAATACATCTCCACTTGTGGACTTATAGGAGTCACTTGAAGAGGGAGTAAACCCAAGGAGACTATAATCAAATTCTATTAGATCAGATGATCCTGATGCATAGGATATTCCGTCCCAAGGATTCCATGTTGTACTTGTTAATGAGTTTTCTGCTGGCATATCAGTTCTATTTTATTAAGTTTAATCCGTAAATGTCCATTTATTACTTTTAATAAGCTGGAGTGTACCCTTCTTGTTCAAGTTTCTTAAATTTTGGTAGTGCCTCATCACCATGCTTATTACGATACTTAAGTAATCCAGTAGTTCGTGCATCTACTGCCACTTTTAGTTTAGGATACATCATCAATAACTTCTCCCATGCCACATCTTTATGTTTCCTAACTATCTTAGAGGCTTTCTCGTGTCTCCAGTTAGGTTTACCGGGATTATCTGGGTATACTCTAGTATCATCATAAGCATACTTCTCTGATCCCATTAGTACACGAAGAGTATCAATCATCTTCATTCTTTCACCTGTTTCTGGATGTGGATATATTGGTTCATTACCAATTAGAAACTTATAGTCAGAGAATTGTTCAGGTGATAGTTGGATACCTAGTTCACTTCGGTTTCTTTGTGGGGCATTAACGTGGAATCCCATTCGTATTAGTTCCTGTATAACAGGATCATGTTCTTCATAGTCAGTCCAAGCATATCCTGACCAGTAGGACATGTCTCTATCTATCTTCTCTCCAGTAACCCAATTCCACTTCTCTCCACCTATATTTTCCCAGTTACCAGTTATGTTGGCTATGTCAACATCCCATTGTTCAGTCAAGTTTGCAATTTCCTTGTAGTCATCATGACCTTGGTATGCGTGAAACCCTTGATTTATTATTCTAGGTAATCGAAAGTTTCTTTTAGGTTTTTCCCATAGTGCTTTTTCAAGGTCTCCTGTTCGTCCTGCTTCTTCCACACCTTTAAAGAAGTTATAGAAATTACTGATAAAGTGCATATCTCCAATGGACTTCATTATACCTAGTAACATCCGATTACCAATTTCCTCCTGATTATTATTGTATTTCCATGCGTTCTCATACACATTAGCAACCATCATAACTGGGCCTGAGAAGGGAGCCAATCTATCATAAGGAACCCATTTATCTCCTGCTTTAATAGAGTATGGTACATATCCCGCAGCTATCCATAACTCACGTAGTTTAGGATCAGTCGGCCCTGCTCCAGTTACTTGTCCTGAAGTGATTAATGCGGCTGTTCCTCCAAGTAAGGCAGTAGATATTATGACATCACCTAGTACTTCTGCTTGTTCTTGAGGAGTACCTGTCCATTTTCTCCTTACTTCTGCTCTCATGACAGACATTCCAACTGTTCTCTCCGTGATCCTCTTGACCACATTTGCAGGTGTTCTCATAATGGGTACAAATGCTTCAGCCGGAATTGGGTGGTTTTTAACAAGTGATTGTAAATCGTGACTCCAACTTTTAAGTACTAAATCCTCCTGAAATACAGTCCTTCTTGCTTGTTCTAATCCTTCTGCATTTGTTGCTCTTCCTAATGAGTCATAGAATTCTGCCATCTCTTTTTTAGCCCATACCCTTCTTACCTCTGGAGTGGCTTCTTTAATTGCTTTAGGCATTTTCATCATTATTTTACCATAAGCCCATGCACTATAATTAGTTTGCTTAAGGAATTCATCTATTGATGCAATCCCTCTAGTAGTTAATCTAATTCCTTGACCTGTTAAATTAAGAACTCTAGCTAATGCACCAGAAGCATTAGTGGCAATGGCGAATTGTGGAACCGTTTTGCTTGCAGCAATCATTGATTGTTTATTTGTTTCATCTATTATAGATCTTAATGGATCTAATATGTTCTTCTCATGCATTAAAGAGTATAAGGCATTCTTTGCTGCTCTAGGAAAGAGAAGCATAGTCCCTCTAGCACGGTGGGCAGCCTCAAGGAAAGCATCCATTTCCGCAGGTTTACCCATTAGTGTACGTACACCTCCTCTTACGGTACTGCCAATCATGTCCCTTACCATAGGATAGAAGGTCTCTACAAAACCTGATACAATAGCAGTCTCAAATACTGTTGTTGAACCTAGTATAATGTTCCTGTATATTTCCATAAAAGCAGCCCATCCACCTTCTCTTGCAGCTTTCATACCTCTATCTATTATTGAAATAGCTTTTAGTGGGTCTCCAGTTTGTCTCATGATGTCGCCAATCATTTGAACCATCTCTGGATTCCAGCCGTTTTTATTCATCTGTGCAGAGATAAAGGCATTTCTTAATCCCTCTTCCTGTGGGGTCAGCTTTTTAAGTGACCCATCCGCTTTATTTATCCATTTAGGTGGAACATCTATCCTCATACTAGTTACAGACCTAGCAAGTTCTCCTCTAATGTTTCCATAGTAAAAGTAGAGATTAGATATTTCCTGAAAATCATTTTGTAATGCCCATAGTACTGTTGGATCATGGAGTTTATCTAAGTTATTACTTATGTTCTGAGATAAATCTAATGAGAGGTCTCTTAACACAACCCTGTATGCAAACATGTGTGCACCTGCATCCTTCACATCTGCATACTTTTTAAGCATTGCTTTCTTAAGTTTATTAACAGACTCTCCTCGTATGGATGCTGCCACCTCAAACTCAGTTAAATCCTCATAAATTTCCTCTCCCTTTTTTTGAGTAATTGGTTGTCTTTCTCGCTCAATTATTCCAGTTTTGGATTTCCGTTTACCTGCTCTAAAGAATTGTCTCTTCTTGTATATAGCAGCAATAGCACTTATTACCTGTTCCCATCCAATTTCTTTTGAAGCTCCTAGATTAAGTATCCTCTTATCTTCTTTTAGTTTTCCAGACAGCATTGCAAGGATACCAGTTTCAACATCTGCATCACCAAGAGCTATAGCTTTTAGTACTAACTCTTCTTCTGGAGTCATCTTCTCTTTATGTGCTTTTGTTTCTTTCTTAGGAGAACCTTTAGGAGTTTCTTCTAACTCCATCGTTTGTTTTTTCCTCAGTAATTTCTTTAGTTTCTTTAAAGCCTGAAGATTTCCTTGTGTTTTTGGAATACCATCCATGTATTCTTTTATATCGGATGCTCCTATATCTGAGATTTTATCCAGTTGCCCCGGAGATAATCCTGCATTCACTCCACTATAATATGTTTTCGCATTCTTATAGATTTTCATGGTTAGTCCAACCATTGCATCCCCCAGTTTACCAATGGCACTTCCTTCAATAACCATTTTCAAATACCCTTCTGCTTCTGTATCATTAGGATCAGACTTTAAATAAGTAACCACACCTTCAAGTAGTGGTATTGGAGTGTCTTCGACAAACTCTTCTAATGAGTCTGAAAGTCTTGGTTCATGTGGTTTGAAGGTTGCTACAGTACCTAATATATCTCTACCAAATCCTTTTGGATCATACTGAATAGGGTTTTTGTACTTACTAGGATGTATAAAGGTACCTGATGGAAGAACTGCTCTTGCCATAAGGAACCCACTTAAGTATCTTGCAAGTGGTTTTAATACTTTATTAATTCCATACACAGGTTCAGGGTATTCAGGAAAGTGGAATGCTTCCCCGTTTTCAATTTTATCTTCTAGGTATCCATCTGATGATAAGAATACCATATCTTTATCTTCATCATATCCCTGTAGTCCCGGTAAGTTAAAGACTACATTGTGATCTAATCCCCAATAGTCAAGTGCTTTACTTCCTTCTTCATATATTGTCTTAAAACCAAAGAACTCTGCTGTGTTCTTTATACCAGTTAGCATACCAGAACCAGCACCTCTTACTAATGCGTCTGTCATTAAACTAGGATCATCCACAAGGAGGTCACCTGTTTTAGTATCTCCTACGAATAAATCTTTTACACCTTCTTTCCCCCATTCAACAATCTCTTTCCCCTTTTTCTTAACAACCTTTCCTAAAGATGGCTCAAGTATTATACCCTCTAAATCTTGTGGCCCCCAAGGTTTACCTAATTCACTTGGAACTTCATAGGGTTCCGGCTCTTCACCTTCTACATAAGTTTTGTACTGAGGACTTCCTACATCTACTCCATCTGGTGGTTGTGTTTTCGATAAATCTTCTCTTATCCTTTTTAACCAGTCCCACTCTATTTGTTCACCCATAAATTCCTTACCTTGTTCGTATTAGTTCGTAGTATGTTGCTATAAACGCTTTTATACCTCTTTTTAATCCTTCAACCGTTCTAGGAACCTCATTAGGTGGTATTAGAGGTTTAAGTCTTTTAAACATTTCTTTTAATTTACCATGTTCTGTTGTACCTTTAATTATTGTAGCAATTTTTCTACCAATTCCTTCTGTACTTACGTCTTCATTTTTTAAATTTGGAAATGCATTTTTAATTAAACCTTCTTTCTTTTTTATTAGTGCTGCTTTTTTAGTTTCTGCATTTGGATCATCTGGTGCTAGTTCCTTTAGTTCTTTAATAAGTTCTGATACTGGTTCACCTTCTTTAAATCCTCCACTTAAGAATTCTTTTTCTATCTCTCTGCTTGTTAATCTATTAAAGTCTTCCTTCTGTTTATTAGACCATAAACCATAGGGTACATTGTATCCCTCCTTATCTCCTTCTCCTAAGATTTTAGTTTTGAGTCGCTCCTTAATTGCTGCTTTAATTAGATCTACATTATCTCCTATTATAAAGAGAGCTTCCATTGGCATCTTAGAAACCCCCTTAGATATTTCCAAAGTAGATAAATTTAATAATCCTTCTTTCCACCCTGGAAATATGTTTGCAATAAGATTGTCAAACAGCTTAAGGGACTTTTTAGTTGCTGGTATATCCTCTACCTCAACTAATCCTGTCTTAAATAGGTCTACCTCTGCTTTAGCAGCTTCATCTGGTACTATCCCTTTCCCTCCCTCTGCTGCATCATAATATTTATTAAGTTCCATTTGAATGTAGGGGGCACTTTCAAATGCGAGTTCTGCAAGGAGACCCCGTATTGCTGTTGTGTGTTCTGTGTCAGCACCCTCTGCAAAACTAACTACTTTTCTGTGTCTCTTCTCTAAAGCTCTTCTATCATCCTCATATTGTTTGTACTTGGAAGGCCACCTAGCTTCTATCTCTGCCTTTAAGTTCTCTAATTCCTCTTCTTCTTCAGGACTTAATTTAAACTCTTCTCCTTTTGTTTGTCTCCAGACAAGGGTACCTAGCGTTTTATATTTACTATTAAATTCATAATTAGTTCCGGGGTCATTTCTTGTAGGTGTGAACTCATCATATTTTGCTCTAATTGCTGGTCTTGCAATATCAAAATGGGCATCCCTTGCACTAATTAGGTCATCATAAAGTTTTGTCTTCTGGTCTGCACTCCATAAACCATAGGTTATAAATTGTTTTGTTGTATTCTTTGGATCATCCTTAACTAGTTTCCTGTGTTCATTAAGTATCTCTCTCCATCTTTTAGTTAAAGCAGTTTTCTGATCTAATACTTCTGTTATTGCTTGCTGTGGTTTCCACTTAGTATCAAAACTTAACTTATCAATAAAATTCTTTCCAAAATCTTCTACCGACTTTTCTAAATCCTTGTACTCATTAATACCTTCTAATGGAGTGTAGGCTTTTAGTACACTATCTATTTTACTCTGCTGTGTCTCTCCTACCCTTATGTTATTCTCTGCTAAGAATATGGTAATCCCTGCTCTCATTGTATCATAGTCAGTATAGTGACCGGGTACATTAATGTACCCCTGAATTTTGTCTATCAACGTATCATCATCTAACACCTTCGGTTCCCCTTCTCTTTCAATAATTAGATCATAGTTATTATGGACACTCTGGTACACATTAGATAACCCCATAGAAAAAGCAAGTTTTTTGTACGCCTTTAATGTTTCTTTTCTTTTATCTTCATCCTCTATATTGAAGGCTTTACTCAATACATGTGTAAACCATTGTTTCTTCTCTGTATGTACTCTCTGTCTCTTTGTGTACTCATCACTATCTCTTTTATCTGATGCCCTATCTATTAGAGTTATTGTGTCCCGAATAATCTTTCGTCCCTTCTGTGTCTGTGCATAGTTACCACCTCCATATGTATCTACCTCACCAATTAAATCTAGCCAGTTCTTATTCCCAGTTTCCAATGCTTTAGCAGCAAAGTTTCTAGCAGACTTCTCAAGTACCCAAGAGGGAGCATGTCCCTCATCAATGGACTCCTCATTACTAGTGTTAATATCATCAATAAAATTTGTTAAAGTGTTTCCTGCTATCCGTCTGTTATTAAGTTTTTGCGATAGATCAGCAAACTCTGTTTTACCAAGTGGACGAGTCTTTTCTGGTCTAGTCTGTTCTACTTCTAAACTAGCTTGTTTCCATTGTAATGATCTTGGTTCCATTTATTTTCCTTTTATTACCTGTACATAATCCTTATCTTTAACACCAGCTTTTAAGTTACCCATTTCTCCGGGGTACTCAGATTGGAGCTTATTAAAGAAAGTTGCCGTTTGTTCATCCGTTAAATTAGTATTACCTTGAGTTTGTACTTGATACACATTCCCCACTTTAATAATTGCAAATTCCCAACCACCAGTTTTGTCTCCAACAATTCCATCACGTATTTTATCCACCATTAATTGTGCTTCATCTTCTGTTTTGTATGCAATAAGACCGAAATGGTTTCTTTTAGGTTCAATTCCCCCAATAACTTTTACTATTGTTGACTGTGCATTTGGTTCTGTGTCTGGTTGTATTGCTACTTGAACAAGTGCCTCTTCCTGATCCGGTGCATCTTGTGGTTCAGCGTTAGCTATAGCTATATCTTCATTAACATCTTCTTGAGTAAGTGCTACTTGAGGAGATTGTTCATGAGCAAGGGATGGAGCTAGGCTAGGAAGACTTTGGTCTTTTGCTGCTATTCCTTTTGTTTTACTGTATCCTCCACTTGTTAGTGCTACTTGAGGAGATTGTTCATGACCAAGAGAAGGAGCTAGACCCGGAAGACTCTGATCTTCAGCCACCAAACCTAATTGTTCTATTTCAGCGATTTCTGTAGGTGTGAAACCTATCTTCATATTTGCTGCAAATGATCGTGGAGTATCTTTACCTTTAGTTTTGGCTACTTCGGTTTTACTACGTGTTCGATATCTTTTAAGATCATCAGAATTATTTTGTCTATCTTCTTTTTTAAATGCTGCTAAACTAAATACTTTTTTTGCCCCATCTTCTCCTATCTCTGTTTTAATTAAATGGTCTAATGATGCCGATATATTACTCACTTTTCTGTCCCATTCCTTTTTCCCTTCTTGTCTACTTCTATATTTTCTAGGGCCGAGTCCTTGTACATAATTATTTATAAACTTAGTTTCTGTACTAGTATCTCTTGGTATACGAGGAACTTTCATGTTAGAATTAAGTATGTTTCTTCGACCAAGAACTAGATCATCTAATATTTTTTCATCTACCTTTTGTTCAGCTACTACCCCTGGATTTATACTATTAAGTTTCAGGTATTCACTAGTTTGTTTGGTATCTTGTGCCTTTATATTATACTCACTTCTCTGATGCTCTGAATGCATCTGCATCAGTTGTCTTTTAATTGCATCTGCTTTAGGCTGGAACTCTTCATTAGCAACATGGTCACCCAGATCACCCACACGTTCTATCCATGAACGATTCTGACCGGGTGGGCCTTCTGCTTTATGCTGGAACTCATCTAAGAAACTAGTAAAGGCTTCTGGATCTGCACTATTCTTTGCTTCGCTACTCTCCCAAGCCATCATAACTTCATTCCCATACTCTAATGCCATTGCATCAGCTTGTGATCTTTTTAAACCTTCTCTAAAGTATGGACTCTCTCCTCCTGATATTGTTCCATTTCTGATGTTGTCTCGGAACTGTTTTCTTTGGATGGGAGTTGCGTTTTTATAAGCTGCTTCACCTTTTGCAACCATCTTCTTATTCTCTTCGTTTGTCTCTCTATTGTGAGCATCCAAAACTCCCGGCCCAAACTTCAACATTGTACCTAAAAAGTCGGACACCGCCTTCGCATCTTTTCCAGCAGCTTTAACCGCAGGTTGTCGTACACTTGTGGTAGTGCCCCGCCCCCTACGAAAGATCTGTTGCTTTTGTCCCTTCTTTCTAGCGGAAGCTAGTAATTCTGCTTTTGAAGTTGCCATTATGTTATCCTATGCATACCATGGTTTGTCTGCTTTTGTGTCTGCGGCTGGAGTTACTTTAGTATAACTTTTGTACCCAGCATAGCCTTCGAAAGCAGCACCAGCCGTTTTTAAACCCCTCTCATCAGCAGAAGCATACGATTGCGGAGCCATACTTTGAAGAGAACTCTTGTACTGCAGTCGTCTACTGATTCTGTCTCTGGTAATTCCTCCTCTTTCTTGTCTCCTTGAGGTTACTCCTCTTTGGAAGTTATCCTCTAGGTCTCTTACATTATTGGAAATATGTCTCCTTAGATTACCCATAATTGCATCAGCAGTCTGACCTCCACCTATTGTTTCAAAGTTCTGTGCTCGTAACCTAGCCTGATCTTCTCGTGCCATAACAAGCATTTCCAACTTCGCACTAGCAGCATCTTCAGCACTCTTGTATCCCTCTTTCTCTATGTTTATTTCTTCTGAGTAAGCTGATGCCATATCATGCTGGTATGCCTCAGTCTGCATTTCTGCATTCTTAGCAACTGCTTGATTATGAGCACTAACTTGTGCGTCTTGTGCTTGTTGAGCTTGTTGAGCTTGTATTAAAGCGGCTCCTATAAAAACTGCCGGATGACACATTTTATCTCCCTATCATAAATAAATTAAATGGGATACTGTCTACCCCAAATTCTGGCTCCTGTTTTACAAATGAAAACCCTAGTTTCTCAAGCCATTTACTTGTTTGTTTATTCCTGTTATCTACATAATTGAATAACATATCGAATTCTCTCCTGAATAATCTAAGATACTCCTTTGATACCTTATAGAAGCCACTTTTGTTTGAGGTCATATTATTAGATCCCATTAACCACACTACTCCAGATTTGTTATCCACCCTGTTTACTCCAAAGATACCAACTACTTCCTCATTTAGTAACAGAGTATAACAAAAGTCCTCTGACTCATTCAGTCCCTGTTCAAGTGCTTCTATTGGAGTAGCCCTGTGTGAACTCCATATTTCATTCCTGTCTGTCTGTCTCATCTTCTTGGATAAGACTAGGCAGTCGCTCCTAACAGTCTTTCTTACTTTGTACCCCATTAAATTCTCTGGCTTCTTAGTACTTGTAGGGCTTCCCAATCGGCAGACTGTAAAGCAAGTGGATACCAAGACTTACTATTAACTGTAATCTTAACATCTCTTGAGTTGCAGTACACAGGTACCCTGAATACTCCTGTTTCCAGTTCCTTCTTACCTAACAAGGAGGTACCCACAATGATACCTGTGAACTCTCGTATGTTGACATCCCTGTAAAGATCATCAAATGGTCTTGGTGAAATCTCTACTGTGAATGCACCAGTTTTATCATAGGAAATCTCAAAGTTTCTCAGTTGTAATCTACCTGAGTTAATTGAACTTTCGTTACTCTTAACAAACTGTTGTGAGAACTGGTATCTGAAGTCATAAGGTACACCAGCATAAACTACAGGAGTACTATTACCTCTTGAGTTAGATAGCTGAGTTCCGTTTTCTAGTACACCTGCTAACTGGCTTGCTGTTATCTTCTCTCCTGTTTCAACTATGTATTCAACTTCTCTTTCATCAAAGGTAAGAACTTTACCATCATCCCACGGATCTGACTTAGATACTGATGGAGTTACCTTTATGGTACATGTGTCATCACTAGCAAGTGCCTCAGTAGCGATTACTTTATACTTTATACCACTCACTCCTGAAGCAGAGAATGTTTGTCCTATCCTTGGAGCAAAGTTACCAGTTGTGTTTAACCTTTTAAGTTTTAAATTAGATCCAAATTGCCCACTTCCACTTATCTGTACTGTAGTTGTTGTTAATTTATCATAGTCTGCATCTGAGTATGGTAATGAGGAAATTCCTCCACTTGATAGTTTAACTCTCCTGTCTAGCCTAACTCCTATCTGGTCATCAATTACATCAATAGCACTATCTACGGATAAGTTAAGTTTCTCTAAATAAACTGGATCATCAGTCCCATCCCCTCTTCTGAATAGAATAAAGGCAACTGAACTAATGAACTCCACATCTATTATCTCTGCATCGAATTTCCATTTAGACCATGCAGACTGTAACTTTTCTTTATCATTATAGTAGTACTTGTAAACTATTAGTTCCCTTCGGTTAGTATCAGACAGCACCAGCAAGACCTCTTCATTAGAGGACACCGCCATTTTCTTTACTGTACCCTCTATGTACTCTGGTACATGCGCTGTTACTTCATTTGCATCATTTGTTTCAGATGCAATGTCAATGAAGTATTCACGTATACCTGAGAATGACCCACGTTGAAATGGAAAGAAGATTGTTTTACCTGCTGGTACAGGCTTTGTGTCCGTAGAGGTCTCAAAGTTCGTTGCAACGTCAACAGTTACTGAGGTAGGGGTGAGGAAGGCATCGGCAGTTAGTTTGAACTGCTGGAGATCTGAGAACAATACAAGGTTTTCCTGAAAGGGGATAGCAGATTTAAGTATGGCTACTTGGTTATTACTAACTGCCACATCAATAACTGCTGTATCCAAAACAGACAACACAGTATTGTGCCAGAAATTAAAGTACTCTCCTGCTTCAGACAGTATCACATTCTCATCTGACACAAATCCTAAACGGTTCCTGTGGAAGAATACATCATTGATGGTGTAGGTTGCATCAGTTGCATCCACAGGTGCAACAGTATCAGTACCACCTACTGTGTAGTTTGCAAATGAAGGAAAGGGGTTTGTGTTTAAATCTCCCACAGTACGAGATAACCAATCTACTGTACTAAGAATGTAGTAGATTCGACCTGCAACACCATCTACTGTACCAAATGCCTTATAGAGATTAACAGGCATTGTTGCTTTATTAAAACTAGTCCTCGCATTCTTCTTAACTATTTCATGTGCATGTGCTCCACTACTATCTGCTTTACCACCGGGATACACAGGTCTAATTGTTTCTTTCCATACATTACCCTCCCATTTAACATAGTAGTCATCTTGTCCAGTTGACTTATCTCCAGATATTTTTGCAACAAAGTTATCTGCATTAGGAGAAGGCAGTCCAGAGCCGGGTAGGTATCCAAACTGTGCTACCTCATCACTACCATTAATTGCTCTCATGTATGCATCACCCTTACCATCAGTAACTTCTACTGTAAAAGGATACTTGTTGTTACTAATGTGCATGATACTTTCACCTTTAACATACTTAGTAGTGAAGGTTCCATGAGTAGAACCTAATCTGTTTAGGGCAGTTCCAGTAAATGTACCATGATCTATAACACCTTTTGAACCAGAATATAATACATCTCCACCAGCAGTTGCAACATAAGCATCATTTTCTGCTACATCAGTTACGGAAGCACCAGCTTTCAATAGTATAACTAGGTCTGTAAGAAAAGGACGATGTAGAGTATGTACACCTGAACCTGTGTCTGTGATGTTTACGACTGAGCCTCCCTTAGTTAAAGAAACAGTAAGAGTGGTAGGAAGAGGTGTTGTGAGTACATAGTAAGTAGTATCTACAGCTAATCCCGTAGGAATAGTCCCTGCTGTTGTAAATGTTACAGTATCATCCTTAGTTAATCCATGATCTGCACTTGTGGTGATTACCTCTGTTGCTGCAACAACAGTAAATGTGAAAGTAGAGACCCCCGGCCCAGCAAATAAGTTATTCGCTATATTACTAACGATCACAGCAGACTGATTATTTATTGACTCAGTATTCTGATCTCCACTTCTACTCTTAGTCTTATTATCTGGAGTTGTGAATGTTGCTGAGAGTGTTTGTAAAGGATTTTCTCCATCTGCATGACCGGAAGCTCTCACTTCCATATCTGGTTCACCATCAGCATCAACATTCCATTCCTTAATCTCTACCTTATAGTCTGCACCAAAGTCTCCTATCTTAAAGTAAATTAATGCTTCATAGTCTCTGTCATCTGCATCATCACTTGACTGTTCTACATAAACTGTTTTGTTCAAGAGAAAGGTGAAGTCGGCAATGGTGGTAGCTGATAATTTATTAGGTTCAAATGGATTAGTGGAAACAAAGTTACCTAAGTAGTTCCTAACATCTGTATTAGAAGAAGAACTAAGTACATTAGATTGGGTTATATTAACAAAAGAAACAGTATGTGTACCTGAACCTGTTCCTGTGATGTCTACTATATCACCCGGAACTCCATTAGATATAGTTGCTGAAACTGTGAAGTTAGTTGTAGAATTAACTGTCTTTACATAAAATGTACCAGATGTACTTAAACCGGAAGGTATAGTAGTTGTTGTAGAAAAGGTTACTTGGTCGCCAACAAGGAGATTAGTAACTACTGGTGCTGTACTAATTTGATCTGTACCCGGAGAAGTTACAAAGGTAGAAGATGTAATATCGTTATTCCTTATGTATACCTCATTACCAGCAGTACCAGTTGCATACCCGGTGAGATCAATCATCTTAATTGATGGCTCTGGAGTTTTATCTGTTCCTTTAACAATTATGGCATATGCTTCATCTTCACTTCTCCTGATGGTGTGTATAAATACATCATTACTATTGTTTGATGTCACACCAGTAATAGCTACGTGTTCAGTACATGGTCTCTTCTCTAGTCCTCTTGCAATGTGAGACAATCCATTCTCTTGTATCTCACCTTGTGTTGGTAACCTGAGTGTTGCAGGTTGTTGTGAGATTCCATTAATTAAACTAGGTATTGTTCCTGAAATTAGTGCCATCTTATGTTGTTGGTGTTGTAGTTTGTCTTACCTTACCTGTGTCTCTTTCTATTATCCTGAATACATCATAGTCATCAAAGATGGTGTAGTCTCCTACCTCTGATTCATACTCCAGTAACTCAGACCATGCTTGTCCTTCGTCTTCCTGAAAGAACCTGTGTAACTCACCTGACCCCACTACTCTATCATGAAACACACGTGCTGATCTAGTTGCTATGTATCTACGTGCTGCCTCTGGTAAGTCATCAAAGACTAAAACTATTACTCTATCCACCTTCACATCACCTGTGAATATACTTGTGTTTTTCTCTCTGTCATATAGTCTACCACCTCGTTCAACCACATCTTTTGTTGTACCTCTAACCTTGGATGTACTATCAATTCGTATAACATTTGATCCTAATATAATTTGTCCATTTGAATCTGGTGTATATGTAACTTGAAGATCTAAATTGAATACCCATCCTTTAGATTGTACTGCACGTGAGATGTTAGAGAGAATCTGTCTGGCAATACTGGCATCTTGTAGTCCTGCTAAGTTATCTAAACTAGAAACTGGCTGTTCTCCAATCGTTATCAGCATTGAATTGACTGCCTCTAACTCAGTCATTTTATTTAGACTCATGTTACCTTTATAATGTAGTAAAAAAAAGGGAGCACCCTAGTTAAAGGATACTCCCAAAAAGAATTACCTTGATCCTATAGTCCTTGAATCAAAGCAACCGCAGTTGCAGGTCTCAACACGTTGTGACCCATTGCGTATTTAGACACCATTAATGTACCTTGTCTGTTGATTTGATATTCCGATTCAACTGAAAGATCCATTAGCTTAACAGTAGCAACTGTGTCCATAGTCATTACTAATCCAATGACACGTTGTGCAACAGCAGAAATTATTGATGTAATTCTTGCTGCGGAATTTGCGCCATTGTTAGCAACTTCTGTAGTCCACGCTGCATGGTTAGTACTACCTGTGTCATACTGAGTAGTACGATAAGATTCACCAGCTAAAGGCTGGTCTGAACCCCAAGTAGCGGTGCCAGTTTTATGTTCACCTACGTTACTTGCAATAGTCCATAAGGACGAATTCCAAGTGTTAGTTCCAACACTAAACGAACCCAAGTGGTTGGTTACGTACACAGGCATACCTAAGATTTGAGGTACTGCACCTGTTGCAACGCTACCAGTTCCACCTAGATCTCGGTTGAATATAACTAGGTCGTTAAGGTTACTGGTTCCAGAGACCTTGAACATATCGAAATATGTGTCATTGTTTAGAACAACGAAAGGATCTCCGGGTACATCTGCATTCATTAAGATACGCTTCGCATCCATGATCGCTTGTGCGATTGCTTTAGGATCACGGGATGCAGCAATATCTGTGCCTGTTCCAGCAGTTGCACCGATAACAACATTCTGAGTAAAGTCCTCATCTGCGAAAGCTGAGTACTCTTGAATCATTGGTGCACCTGCGGTGAGAGCAGCCATTGTTGCTGATTCACACAAAGCACCTTTAATTGCAAGCCTCAAAATGTTTTGGTCAGCAACTTTACCGAGACCAAATCCTGCCTCTTGAGTGTAGATAGAACGTATGTCATAATGAGACATTGCTTCGTCAATGTTCGGAATGAACTGAGCATTAACTAACAGGTCATCAATCGAAACGATTCTCTCACCCTGCTTGGCAGCAGTTGGAACGATTTCCTTTCCCGGTGTATGGTAGCCCGCATCTCGGTACTTACCTGTCATCGGAAATTGGGCTGACTTGCCTTTTGATATTGTCCGCACACGATGCAAAGGCATCATGATGTTCTTAGATTGGAACGCTGTAAGCACTTCTCCTGCATACAGCTTGAGGAATAATGCACGACCTTGACCAGTAGATCCAGTTGTTGCATTATCCACACCCGCCCTATGAATTGCGGTATAGTCTTGTGCCATATTGTTTTTCCTTAGATTAAGGGTTATTGATTAATAACTCAGAAATCTTGGTCTCACAAAGTTCGGTACAGAGTTGTCCTACGCATAGGGCTACGTCTTACTTTTTGGTCTTGTCCTTTGTTTCCTTGTTAGAGCACATTTGAAAATCTCAGCTTTTGTGCCACACGTGCACGATACGCTGGATCTTTCTCATACTTCGGATCGCTCATTGCCGAAGTAAGTTCTGCTAGTGATTCAAAGCGAGGAGCTATGTCCTCACCCACATCACCAGACAGTAGGTTTGGTGGTATACCCACCGAATTCTGATAACGAGCTTGCATACCTAGTACAGCAAAGTTAGTGTTTGCATCTAGGTTTTCAATTTGTTTATTATAGGCTTCAATTTCCCAAGGTTGTAGGTTATCTGCTGCCCACTCCATCATTAAATTATAGTTCTGCTCTCCACCCACTTCATTATACAGGTGTTCAACAGCTTGTTCAGCCATTGCCTCTTGACCTTGTAACCAAGTGGCAACCATTTGTTCAGATATACCTTGTTCTCCAAGAGCATCTAACGCTTCTTTAGATAAAGTACCTGTCTCATTATACTCATCTTGGAATACATTGAAGTCTAATCCTTTTTCATCAAGTAACTGATGTACTTGAGATCTAGTAGTGTTTACTATTTCTGGAGCTTCCTCATTTTGAAACCTCTCTTGCTCCGCAGTTAGCTGGCTCTCCTCGTTTGAATTGTGGAAGTGTTGTTCTAATTGCTTGTATGCTTGAGCTAAGTCTTGAGGGGAACTAAACTTTTCAGGTAACCACTCAGGTCTGTCATTATCTCTGACATATAGTTCTTCTGGTTGGTCACTAGGATTAATAGGCTCCTCCATCTTAGCAAACATGTTATGCACATGATCTGATGTACCTACTTGATTTGTTCCTTCTCCTTCATATGTGTTCACTTCTTCTGTCATTGTGTTTCCTTCTTACTGTGTGTTAATTATGCATTACCCATTTGTTGTGTCATAGCTTCTTGCATCTGTTGAGCCAACTCAGGATTGTTAGCCATTTGCTCATTCATACCCTTGACCATATTTGGCGTTGCTCCTTTAACAACATCACTCATCATCTGAGCTTGTTGTGCTTGCTCCATCTGTGCTTGCTGTGCTTGTTGGGCTTCTGCTTGTTCCATTTGAATCTGTTCATCAGTCTTAATTAAACCACCTGTGTCAATACCAAGAGATGCACCTAGTCTATCCATGTAGTCATCAATGTTTAGCTTCTGAGCTAACACTTCTGGCCCTAGTGGAGCTAGGTACTCTAAGAATTGAGATAGTTTATTTAAGTCTTGACCACGACCTAGTGCTTCCATACCAGTTACAATCTGTGGTTTGACTGCTTCCTTTGGAAACTTAGGCATCTTCTTCTGTTTAACCATTTGACCAAGAAGAATGTTAATTAGTGGTAGCTGAAATTCTTGAGAGAGAACAGAGTAGACACCGCCTAGAGCACTCTCTAGTTCTTGTGCCATGAAACGTATTTCTTCTGCTGTCACTCTTTCAGCATTCCTTTGAACAGAGGAATTAAGAAGGAAAGCCGCAGCTAACCTTTCTTGTATATCTCGTGCCATATCCTGTGCAATTCTAAAGTCATTAAACTTATCAACTTGCAACGTGGATACATCATTTGAATCACCTTGTACTATAGCACCACTTGGTGCATCAGCTATCGTCTTTATTCTAGTGGTACCATTAGGTCTCACTAAGAATAAAACTTTGGAAGCAGCCGCAGATCCTTCCACAATAGCTTGTGATAGTGCTTCAAGTGATTTTAAATCCCCAAGGTACTCTTCTACTAATCCTCGACCATAAGACTCTCCATCAACTCTACTAAAGCGGAGTGCAATGAAGGGGTTCTTATCAATAGGAAATTTGCCGAAGGATTCAGGGATAACAGTAGATCCTATTTCTTGATGTATGTGCCAGTACTTGCCTTTGTTACATACATAAGTAAATAGCTCATAGGGCTTATCAGGAGACTCAGGGGAAAGTTCCTGTGGTGAAGGAAGCCCTAGAGCTACTCTTGCATTTTCTGGTATAGTTTTTGCGTCTAGTGATTCTTTAGTTATTATGTAAAGGAGGTTACCCATTGGATCACGCTTACAAACATACCGATCCAAGTGGAACACTCGCATACCCCCACCTTCAGGGAGGTACAATAAACAATTACCAGTTACAATTAAATGTTTCAATGCTTCAAATACTGGAACACGATAGGCTTCCGTTTCAATCTCATTCATTGCCGAGCGTTCAATCTTTGCAAACCCTTCTTCAACTGCACCCCTTTGTTCTGGGCCAACTAACTCTTCTATATCAAAGTCATCAATGGTTAGCCTAAAGAATGGTGAGTTGGGTGGAAGAAGAGTCAACAAAAGTTTACTTGCTAAATGATTAACACCTCTGGCTCCTATACTTTGGTATGGAGTTTGAAAGGTAGTAGCCCAGTTTGATCCTTGATCCTTTAGTAAGGTAGGTATCGTTAGTTTAGCACACTCTCTAGCTCTGTTAAGGTAGGATTCCCTATGGGAAAACCCTTGTTCATATAGACCTTTAAGTTGAGCACCTTCATAAACATTCTTAGTGTCCTTCATACTTTAGCACCTGACTTACTAATTTTTCTTAGTCGTCTTTTACCACTAGCACCAGCCGCAGTCTTTTTAACTGCCTCCATTGATGCCGACTTCATACCTCCTTGCCCCCCTTGCCCTATTGTCTCTGATTTACCGGGTGCTTCTTTACTACCGGGGTCTCCACCACCCATAGCTACTTCTTTGATTCCTCCAAGTATATCACCTACAC
>Ga0208179_1000478_pt1 | contig 25699 bp, 21 predicted proteins | sample Malvired_Geostar_FD_184238 | JGI IMG/M metagenome (GOLD analysis project Ga0208179, IMG submission 184238) | Marine viral communities from the Global Malaspina Expedition - Malaspina viral metaG DeepMed_Geostar (SPAdes) (version 2) | ecosystem: Environmental > Aquatic > Marine > Oceanic | place... | reverse complement strand
CGGCGCGGGCCTTCAGCTTTTCGACAGGCTGAGCTGAACCACATCGGTGCGCTCGGTGCGGAAACCGGCCTCGCAATAGGCCAGATAGAAGCGCCAGAGGCGCCGGAACCGCTCGTCAAAGCCGCTCTGGCGGATGTCCGGCCAGGCCGCCTCGAACCTTTGGGTCCACTCCGCCAGGGTGTCGGCATAGTCCTGTCCAAAGCGGCTGATATCGCGCCAGCCGAGACCGGCGGCGGCGGTTTCCTTGCGCAGCCTGGCCTCGCTGATCAGCATGCCCCCGGGAAAGATGTAGCGCTGGATGAAGTCGGCGCGGCGGCGATAGGACTCGAAGAACTCGTCCTTGATGGTGATGATCTGCAGGCCGGCCCGGCCGCCGGGCTTCAGCACCTCGGCGATCTTGCCGAAATAGCTTGGCCAGTACTTTTCGCCCACGGCCTCGAACATCTCGATGGAGGCGACCCGGTCATAGGTCCCGTCCACATCGCGGTAATCGACCATGCGGATTTCGGCCCGCTCGGCCAGGCCCTGGTCGAAGATGCGTTTGGCGGCGAAGTCGTACTGCTCCTTGGAGATGGTGATGGCCGTCACCTGGGCGCCGACGGTCTTGGCGGCGTATTCGGCGAAACCGCCCCAGCCGCAGCCGATCTCCAGCACGTGGTGATGCGGCTCCAGGCCCATCTGCTGGGTCAGCAGGCGATACTTGTTCTGCTGCGCCTCCGCCAGATCCTGGCCCTCATGGGCGTAGCGGGCCGCCGAATAGGTCATGGTGGCGTCGAGCCACCGGGAATAGAAGGCGTTGCCCAGGTCGTAATGGGCGTGGATGTTCTTCTTCGCGCCGGCGCGGCTGTTGTCGCGGAAGACGTGCAGGATGCGGTTCAGCACCCACATCAGCGGCGCGCCCAGGGCCAGGCGCTCGATCTTGTCGAAGTTCAGGCTGAAGGCGCAGAGCAGGGCGGCCATGTCCGGCGTATCCCACTCCTGCGCCATGAAGCCCTCGGCGAACCCGATATCGCCGGCCGACAGCACCCGGTTCATGAAGGCGTAGTCGCGCACCACCAGCCGTCCGCTGGGGCCGGGCTCGGCGCCGACAATGGCGAGCTCCTTGCCGTTGGGCAGGACGAAGGTGAGCTTGCCCACCGTCCAGTTCCGGGCCAGGAGCCCCAGGGCGCTTCGGAAGGCGGCGGTCGAGCCTGAGAGCTCCGGCGCGCGGCGCAGGGCGCCCGGCGAGTGGGCCAGATCGGCCAGGGATGACGAGTCGTGGGCGATAGTCATCTTCGCTTACCCCTCGTGTCTTTCGTACCATAACATGCAAACACCGACGGGCGACTCCAAGCCGGAGCCGAGTTTACGGCGCAGCCGGGCCTGCGGACGCAGGGCGCGGCGCAGGCGTCCGAATTCAGGCTTGTGAAGCCGTCGGGCGGGCGCCACTTAGGCCCGATCCGCAGAACCCCAGGAGGATCGTATGGCCGCGCTCGAGCTCAAGAGGTGGAACCTCGCCATCGGCGCTGACCAGCCCCTGGCGGTGATCGCCGGCCTCAATGTGCTGGAGGATCTGGAGCTCGCCCGGGATGCGGCGCGGCATCTGAAGGCCGTCTGCGCCGACCTTGGCCTGCCCTATGTGTTCAAGGCCAGCTTCGACAAGGCCAACCGCTCGTCGATCCGCAGCTATCGTGGGCCCGGCCTCGAGGAGGGGCTGAAAATCCTCCGCCAGATCAAGGACGAGTTCGACGTTCCGATCTGCACCGACCTGCACGAGATCAGCCAGGCGCAGCCGGTGGCGGCCGTGGCCGACCTGGTCCAGATCCCGGCCTTCCTCTGCCGCCAGACCGACCTGGTCGTGGCCACGGCGGAGGCGACCCAGGCCGCCGGCGGGCTGCTGCACGTGAAGAAGGGCCAGTTCCTGGCGGCCTGGGATTGCCGCAACATCCTCGACAAGATCAAGGAGGCGGTCGGCGTCGACATGACCATCCTGTGCGAGCGGGGGGTCAGCTTCGGCTACAACAACCTCGTGGTGGACATGCTGGGCATCGCCGAGATGCAGGCCCTGGGGGCGCCGGTGACCATCGACGCTACCCACGCCGTCCAGCTGCCGGGCGCCAATCCCAAGTCCAACGGCGCCTCCACCGGGGGGCGCCGCGAGGGGGTGCCGATCATCGCCAAGGCCGCGGTCGCCGCCGGCGCCGATGGCGTCTTCCTGGAATTCCACCACGATCCCGACCGGGCGCTCTGTGATGGCCCCAGCTGCCTGCCGCTCAGCCAGGCTGCGCCCCTGCTGCGCACCTTGGCGGCCCTGCGCGCCGCGATCCAGGCCTGACGCCGGTGGACCTCGCAGCGCTCCAGCACCTGCTTTCGGCCATTCCCGGCGTCCGGGTGGCCTGTGTCGGCGACCTGATGGTCGACCGCTTCGTCTATGGCGACGTCAGCCGAGTGTCGCCCGAGGCGCCCATCCCGGTCCTGGCCCGCCGGCGGGAGCTGGTGATGCTGGGGGCGGCCGGCAATGTGGCGCGCAATGTCGCCGCGCTCGGCGGACATGTCTGCCTGGTGGGGCTGGTCGGCGGCGACAGCGAGGGGCACGAAGCCCTGCGGCTGGTGTCGGCCGAGGGGGGCGTCGAGGGCTTCATCGTCAGCGATCCGGATCGCCCCACCACGCTCAAGACCCGGTTCGTGTCCGGCGGCCAGCAGTTGCTGCGGGTGGACAACGAGGTCGCTGCGCCGGCCCGGGGCGAGGTCGAGGAGCGTCTGGTCCGCACGATCCGCGATGTCGCCGCCGATGTGGGCCTGATCCTGCTGTCGGACTACGGCAAGGGCGTGGTGACGCCGGCCGTGATCGCCGCCTGCCGCGCCGCCGGCGCCCGGGTGATCGTCGACTCCAAGGCCAGGTCCTTCGCCCAGTACGGCGCGGTGGACATCATCAAGCCCAACGCCGCCGAGCTGGCCCACGCCACCGACATGCCGACCGACACCGACGCGGAGATCACCGCGGCCCTGGCCCACGCGCTCAGCCTTTGCGAGGCCAAGGCCATCCTGGTGACCCGCTCGGCCAAGGGCATCTCCCTGGCGATTCGCGGCGAGGCCGTGCGGCATTTCCCCGGCGCGCCCAAGGAGGTGTTCGACGCCTCCGGCGCGGGCGACACGACCCTGGCCGCCCTGGGCCTGGCGCTGGCGGCCCAGGCTTCGATGGAGGATGCGGTGGCCTTCGCCATGCTGGCCTCCGGCGTGGCCGTGGGCAAGGCGGGCACCGCCGTGGTCAGCCCGGCCGAGCTGATGGAGGCGACGCTCGCCGCCCACATGGCGCCGGCAGAGGCCAAGGTCGCCACGCCCCTGCGGATGGCCGAGGAGGTCGCCCGCTGGAAGGCCAAGGGGCTTCGGGTCGGCTTCACCAATGGCTGCTTCGACATCCTCCACAAGGGCCACGTGGCCTATCTGGACCAGGCGAGGGGCTGGTGCGACCGGCTGATCGTCGGCGTCAATGACGACGCTTCGGTCAAGCGCCTGAAGGGGGAGGGGCGGCCGGTCAACGACCTGGAAAGCCGCGCCATCGTCCTGGCGGGCCTGGGCTCTGTGGACCTGGTGGTGCCCTTCGAGGAGGACACGCCGATGAAGCTCATTGAGGCGGCCAGGCCCGACGTCCTGATCAAGGGCGCCGACTATGCCGAGGACCAGGTGGTGGGGGCCGCGCAGGTGCGCGCCTGGGGCGGCGAGGTGAAGCTCGCCCAGATCGTCCAGGGCTTCTCCACCACGGCCGCGATTTCCCGCATGCAGGACAAGCCATGAGCCGCCGCATCGTCTTCGTCACCGGCGGGGCCGGCTTCATCGGCTCCAATATCGTGGCGCGACTGAGCGAGGATCGCAGCCTGGAGGTGGTGGTCTGCGACCGGCTGCGGGAGGCCGAGCTGGGCAAATGGCGCAATATCGCCAAGCATCCCATCGCCGACTTCGTCGCGCCGGAGGCCATGTTCGATTGGCTGGAGGCCCATTGGAGCGATGTGGAGCTGGTGGTCCACATGGGGGCGGTCTCCTCGACGACCGAGCCGGACGCCGACAAGATCATCCATTCCAACTTCACCCTGTCGCGCGACCTGTTCGCCTGGTGTGCGGAGCGCCAGCGGCGGCTGATCTACGCCTCGTCGGCGGCCACCTATGGCGACGGCGCCCTGGGGTTTGACGACGACGACAGCTTCGAGGCCCTGTCGGCCCTGCGACCCCTGAACACCTATGGCTGGTCCAAGGCCCTGTTCGATCTGCACGCGGTGCGGCAGGCGGCCCGCGGCGTGGCGCCGCCGCAGTGGGTGGGCCTGAAGTTCTTCAATGTCTACGGTCCCAATGAGGGCCACAAGCACGGCATGAAGTCGGTGGCCGCCCAGATCTGGCCCAAGGTCCGGGCGGGCGAGACGGTCCAGCTCTTCCAGTCCCACAGGCCCGATGTGGCGCACGGCGGGCAGTTGCGGGACTTCGTCTATGTCCGCGACGTGGCCGATGTGGTGGTCTGGCTGGCGGCCAATCCGCAGGTCAACGGGGTCTTCAACCTGGGCTCTGGCGAGGCGCGGTCCTTCGCCGAGATGGCCCAGGCGGTGTTCGCCTCAGCCGGCCAGGCGCCCGACATCGCCTATATCCCGATGCCGGAGGCGATCCGCGAGCGCTACCAGTACTTCACCCAGGCGCAGATGGGCCGTCTTCGCCAGGCGGGCTATGAGGCCCCCTTCACCAGCCTGGAGGCCGGGATCGACGACTACGTCCAGGGCTATCTCGCCAAGCCCGACCCCTATCGGTGAGGCGCTTTCGCCGCGGGCTGAGACTGTGAGATAAAGCCTGGACATGGCCGAGACCTCCCGTCGCACCCGCATTCTGTTCGCCGCCATCGCGGTCATGGTCGTCGGCGTGCTGATCGCCGGGGGGGTGGTCTGGCGCGACGACATCCTGCGCACGGGCCTCGACCCCAAGGAGCCGTTCCAGACCTATGACCCGCCGCCGGCGCCGGACTATGCCCGCCGGGAGTCCTGGAGCCTGCTGCCGTCAGAACCCCAGACCTGGACGGATGACGATCCCGCGGCCGATGTCTTCTTCGTGGGTCCCACCGTCTATGACGGCGGCGCCCACTGGAACGCCCCCATCGACGATGAGCGCTCAGAGGCCTTCTTCCGCCGGACCATCGGGCCCAACTATGTGGGGCCGTTCGTACGGGTCGGCCGGGTCTTTGCGCCCCGCTATCGCCAGGCCAGCCTCTATTCCATGCTCACCCTGCGCGACGACGCCCGGGAGGCGCGGCGGTTCGCCTATGGCGACGTGCGCCGGGCGTTTCATCACTATATTTCGACCTACAATCATGGTCGCCCCTTCCTGATCGTCGGCGTCGAGCAGGGGGGAACCCTGGCCTCTCGCCTGCTGGCCGAGGCGGTCGCCGGCGACCCCGATGTCCGCAGCCGGCTGGTGGCGGCCTATCTGGTCCAGACCGCCGTTCCGGCCGAGGCGCCCCCGATCCCCCTCTGCACGAGCCCCACCGAGCCGGGCTGTCTGGCGGCCTGGATGTCAGCCTATGAGGGCGACCGCGAGCGCGCCCAGCAGTTGCGCGACCGGTCGCTGATCTGGACGCCGGAAGGAGAGCTCGCCAACCTGTCGGGGCCGGCCGCCTGCTACAATCCGATCCTCGGACAGGTGAGCAATGCGGTCGCCCCGGCCCGTCTGGCGCGCGGCGCCACCAATGCGACGGGCCTGGAGTGGGGGGCGAGGCCGGCCCTGCAGAGCCGCCAGGTCAGCGCCCGCTGTGAAAACAGCGTCCTGCGAGTTTCCCGGCCCCGATCGGCGGCCTTTCGACCGACCGGCTCCTGGGCCGATCGGCGAAAGATGCCGGGATACAATCTGTTCTACGGTGATCTTGAAGCCAACGCCGAGGCGCGGCTGAACACCCTGGTGGCCGATCCCGCCTTCGCCCACGCCGCCCGCCCGATCCTCGAGGCCGCCGAGGTGAACAACTCCCCGGTCCACCGCATCGACTGAGCCGCCTCAGCCGGCGTCCTGCAGGGTCGATTGCGCCTGCCAGTCGAACAGGGCCTGGAGGGTTCGCAGGGCCTTGCCGCGTTCGGAGGTCAGGTCCGGGTCCCGGGCCAGGATCAGGCGCGCATCGTCCCCGGCCGCGGCGATCAGGTCCCGATGGGCGAGGGGATCGGCGAACACATAGGCGGGGAAACCACTCTGCCGCAAACCGATGGGATCGCCGCCGCCACGCAGCTCCAGGTCGCGCTCGGCGATCAGGAAGCCGTCATCGGTGCGACGCAGGATGTCCAGGCGCTTCTGACCGGTCTCCGACAGGGGCGGATCATAGAGCAGGACACAGGCGCTCTCGGCCTTGCCCCGACCGACCCGGCCGCGAAGCTGATGGAGCTGGGCCAGGCCGAAACGCTCGGCCTGCTCGATGACCATGATGGTGGCGTTGGGCACGTTCACGCCCACCTCGACCACCGTGGTGGCCACCAGCACCGACAACTCACCCTGGGCGAAGCGGGCCATGACGGCGTCCTTCTCGGGGCCTGCCATCTTGCCGTGGACGAGGCCGACGCTGGGGCCGATCCGCTGGCGAAGTTCGCCGGCCCGACGCTCGGCGGCGGCCAGATCGGTCTTTTCGGATTCCGACACCAGCGGGCAGATCCAGAAGGCCTGGGCGCCGGCGGCGACCACGGCCTTCAGCCGGGCCTCCACCTCGGCCATGCGCCCCATGGGAATGGCGCGGGTGGCGACCGGCGTGCGCCCCGGCGGTTTCTCGTCGATCCGCGAGACGTCCAGATCCCCGAAGACCGTCAGTTCCAGGGTGCGCGGGATCGGCGTGGCCGACATGGCCAGCAGGTGGGTGGCCCGCCCCTTGGCCTGCAGCCGCTGGCGCTCGGCCACCCCGAACCGGTGCTGCTCGTCGATCACCGTCAGCCGCAGGTCGTGGAAGACCACGTCGTTCTGGAACAGCGCATGGGTGCCGACGGCGACCTGCACCGCGCCGCTGACCAGGGCCCGCAGTTTCTCGGCCCGGGCGCCGCCCTTGTCCCGGCCGGTCAGCAGCACGGCGGCCAGACCCTGGGCCTCCAGGGGCGCAGCCAGGGTCTCGAAGTGCTGACGGGCGAGAATCTCGGTGGGCGCCATCAGGGCGCTCTGGCCGCCGGCCTCGGCCACATCGGCCATGGCCAGCATGGCCACCACCGTCTTGCCCGAGCCGACGTCCCCCTGCAGCAGGCGCGCCATGCGCTCGCCGCAGGCCAGGTCGGCGCGGATGTCGGCCAGGGCGCGGGCCTGGGCGCCGGTCAGCTGGAAGGGGAGGGCGGCGGCCAGGGCCTCGGCGAGGCGGCCGGCGGCGATCGGCGGGGCGGGCTCTGCGCGGCGCTCGGCCTTGCGTTGACCCATGGCGAGCTGGTGAGCCAGCAGCTCGTCGAAGGCCAGGCGCCGGCGATGGGGGGCCTGGGCGGTGAGGTCGGCCTCGGTCTCTGGCGCGTGCAGGCGGGCGAGGCTTTCACGCCAGCTGGCCCAGCCCTGGCGGGCCAGCCAGGCGGGGTCCTGCCATTCGGCGAGGTCGGGGCACCGCGCCAGGGCGTCCAGGGCCAGGCGGCGCACCGTGCGGGCGGGCAGGCCGGCGGTGGCGGGATAGACCGCCTCGACCTCCGGAATCTGGTCGGCCTTCTCCACCGGGACCAGATAGTCGGGGTGAGCGATCTGGATCTCCGAGCCGAACCGCTCGACCTTGCCGCTCACCAGCCGCTGGGCGCCGATGGGGTGCTGGGCCTCGATGCGCCCGCCCAGGCCGCCGAAATAGACCAGGGTGAGAAAGCCCGTGCCGTCGAAGGCGCGCACCCGCCAGGGCTGGGACGAATTCCGCGGCGGCTGGTAGGCCTCGATGGTCACGGCGAAGGTCTGCACCGCGCCTTCGAGGGCGGCGTCCACCCGGGCCGGATGGCGATGAATGAGGCTGTGGGGCGACAGGAAGGCCACGTCCCGGACGATCGGCCCGGCCAGCTTCTCCAGCAGGGGAGCCACCCGCGGTCCCACGCCCTTCAGCGTGTCGATGGGAGCAAACAGGGGATAGAGAATCTCCGGGCGCATGGGAGGGACCATAGCGCGCGGCTGCGCCCGGCGCGCGGTGGACGCTGCTCCTTGGCTGTGCTGATCTCGCCGCGACGCGCACAAGGGCTAGGACCGGCATGAAACGAGTGATGGCGGGTGTCGCCCTGGCGGCCATGCTGGGCGGATGCAATCCCGCGGATGACGCGCCGGCCCCTGCAGCGCCAGCCTCGCCCACGCCAGAATCTGTGGTCGACGCGCCGGACCCGCCAGCCGCCTTGACCGGGTTCAGCCACGCCCGGGGTGAGAACCTGTTCGGCTATTACATGCCGACGCAGGAGGTCCGGATCGGCGACCTGCGGTTGGATCACATCCATATCGGCAGTGAGATGGAGTTCGTCGCCTGGGAGCAGGGCGAGCGGATGGAGACCTATGCCCCGGTCATGTTGGAGTTCGCGGACCTCTCCAGTCCCCTCGTGACCAATGAGCTTGGCCAGGAGAGCCATGAGCGCCGGGTCCGCATCCTGCCGACGGCCTATCGGGTGGGCGCCGGCGGCGTCGCCTTTGTCGGCGCAGCGCCCGAACTCGGCGAGGTCCGGTTTCAGGGGCGGCTCGATCTCGACCGGCTGCGCGAGGTCCAGGCCGCCGAGCCGGGCGCCGCCGAACCGGCGACGGTGCTTTGGCTCGAGGGCCAGATCGGCGCCGAACGCCTGGAGCGTCTGCCCTTCTTCTGGTTTGGCGGCGATTGAGCGGCAATGGGTGCTGGCGCCACAGGGGCCGGCGCTCTATATCCGCGGCCTCAATGTCTGACGCACACGCCATCCGACTGAAGCGCCTGAAGTTCCGAGCCTGGCATCGGGGCTTTGTCGAAGCCGACCTCATCCTGGGGCCGTTCGTGGACAACCATGCCCGCGACCTCACCGAGGCCCAGCTCGACGCGCTGGAGCACCTGCTGGATCAGCCGGACCAGGACATCTATGCCTGGATCGTCGAGCGGGTTCCCACGCCGCCTGAATTCGACGGCGAGATCATGAACATGATCAAGGCGTTCCGGGATGTGGCTCACAAGTCCCTTGGCGCGCCCCATGGCGGCTGACGGCGCGGGCCCGAGCGCCACGCAGCTCAAGCGCATCAATACCGACCCTGAGCGCATCGATCTGGTCGGCGCGCCGGAGGGCTACGACGCCCTGGTGATGGCCGACATCCTGCGCGCGCGCGGAGGCCTGAGCGTCTTCATCGCCCGGGACACCGCGCGGATGAGCGCCTTCGCCGAGGCCTTCGCCTTCTTCGCCCCGGACGTGGAGGTCATGCGCCTGCCGTCCTGGGACTGCCTGCCCTATGATCGCATCGGCCCGTCCCCAGGCGTCGCGGCCCAGCGGATGACCACCCTGGCCCGTTTGGCTCCGGGGGGCTTCGAGCCCAAGAAGCCGGCCCTGCTGGTGGCGGCCATTCCGGCGATGATCCAGCGGGTTCCGCCCCGGGCCGCAGTGGAGGCGGCTTCGTTCAGCGCCCGTGTGGGGCGGCAGGTGCTGATCGCCGACCTGGAGCGCTACTTCGCCGTCAACGGCTATCAACGGGCGTCGACCGTGTCCGAGCGCGGCGAGTTCGCCATCCGCGGCGGCGTGATCGACGTCTTTCCGCCCTCGGCCGAGGAGCCGGTGCGCCTGGACCTGTTCGGCGACATCCTGGAATCCATTCGCGCCTTTGATCCGGAAACCCAGCGCTCGACCCGCCAGCTGACCGAGGTGCGGCTGCTGGCGGTGAGCGAAGCCCTGCTGGACGCCGAGGCCGTGTCCCGGTTCCGCCGCGGCTATATTGAAGCCTTCGGCGCGGCCGGCGATGATCCGCTCTACGCCACGGTCAGCGAAGGCGGCCGGCGGGCCGGGATGGAGCATTGGCTGCCGCTCTACTATCCGGCGCTTGAGACCGTGTTCGACTATCTGCCGGCGGGAACCCTGATCGGCGTCGATCACCTGGCGCCCGAGGCCCGCGACGAGCGGCTGTCCATGGTCCAGGACGCCTATTCGGCCCGGGCCGAGGCGGGCCGCAAGTCCAACTATCGCCCCCTGCCGCCCGAGCGCCTCTATCTCGACGCCGGCGAGTGGGAGCAGGCCCTGGCCTTGCGGCCAAACCGCCGCTTCTCCGCCTTCAACGCCGTGGAGGGCGAGCAGGTCATCGACCTCGGCGCCCGGGCGGGCCGCAGCTTCGCGCCGGAACGGCAGCGCGACAGCGTCAACCTGTTCGAGGCCACCGTGGACCACGCCAAGGCCCTGAGCGCGGCGGGCAAGCGGGTTCTGTTCGCCTCCTGGAGCGAGGGCGCGTCGGAGCGGCTCGGCGGCATGCTGACCGATCATGGACTGTCCAAGATTTCGCTGGCGCCCTACTGGCAGGCGGCCAAGGCGGCTGATCCGAAGACGCCGCAGCGGGTGGTCCTGCCGCTGGAAGCCGGGTTCGAAACCGACAAGCTGGCGGTCATCTCCGAGACCGACATCCTCGGCGACCGCCTGGCCCGGCCGCGCAAGCGCCGTCGGGCGGCCAACTTCCTGGCCGAGGCCTCGGCCCTGACGCCGGGCGATCTGGTCGTCCATATCGAGCACGGCATCGGTCGCTATGAGGGGCTCAAGACCCTCGACATTCAGGGCGCCCCGCACGACTGCCTGGAACTGCAGTATGGCGGCGAGGCCAAGCTCTATCTGCCGGTCGAGAACATCGACCTGCTGAGCCGCTATGGCGCCGAGTCCGAAGGGGTCGTCCTCGACCGCCTGGGCGGCGCCGCCTGGCAGGCCCGCAAGGCCCGCGCCAAGGAGCGGCTGCGCGAAATGGCCGGCGGCCTGATCCGCATCGCCGCCGAGCGCGCGATGAAGACCACCCCCGGCATCGATCCGCCGCAGGGCGTGTTCGACGAATTCTGCGCCCGCTTCCCCTATGAGGAGACCGAGGATCAGCTCAACGCCATCGGCGACGTGCTGACCGACCTCGGCTCCGGCCGCCCGATGGACCGCCTGATCTGCGGCGATGTGGGCTTCGGCAAGACCGAGGTCGCCCTGCGCGCCGCCTTCGTGGCGGCCATGAGCGGCCAGCAGGTGGCGGTCGTCTGCCCCACGACGCTGCTGGCGCGGCAACACTTCAAGACCTTCGAAGCCCGTTTCCAGGGTTGGCCGGTCAAGGTGCGGCGCCTGTCGCGCCTGGTCCCGCCCAAGGAGGCGGCCGAAACCCGCGAAGGGCTGAAGACCGGCGAGGTCGAGATCGTCGTCGGCACCCATGCGGTGCTGTCCAAGCAGGTCGCGTTCAAGGACCTGGGCCTGGTGATCGTCGACGAGGAGCAGCATTTCGGGGTCAAGCACAAGGAGCAGCTCAAGGAGCTGCGCGCCGACGTGCACATGCTGACCCTGACCGCCACGCCGATCCCGCGCACCCTGCAGATGTCGCTGTCGGGCATCCGCGAAATGTCGATCATCGCCACCCCGCCGGTCGATCGCCTGGCGGTGCGCACCTATGTCACGCCCTGGGACCCGATCACGGTGCGCGAAGCCCTGCTGCGGGAGAAGTATCGCGGCGGGCAGGCCTATTTCGTCACGCCCCGGATCGCCGACCTGCCGAACCTGGAGCGGTTCCTGCGAGAGAACGTGCCCGAGGTGCGCTTCGTGGTCGGCCACGGCCAGATGGCGCCGACCCAGCTCGAAGAGGTCATGTCGGCCTTCTATGACGGCCAGTATGACGTGCTGCTCTCGACCACGATCGTCGAGTCGGGCCTGGACGTGCCCACCGCCAACACCCTGATCATCCACCGGGCCGACATGTTCGGCCTCTCGCAGCTCTATCAGATCCGCGGCCGGGTCGGCCGGGCCAAGGCCCGGGCCTATGCCTATATGACCACGCCGGAGGACAAGCCGATCACCCTGTCGGCCGAGAAGCGGCTGCGGGTGCTGCAGTCCCTCGACAGCCTGGGCGCGGGCTTCCAGCTGGCCAGCCACGACCTGGACATCAGGGGCGGCGGCAACCTGCTGGGCGAAGAGCAGTCAGGCCACATCCGCGAGATCGGCGTCGAGCTCTACCAACAGATGCTGGAGGACGCGGTCAACGAGCTGAAGGAGCTGGTCGGGGCCGAGGGCGTGGTCGATCGCGGCTGGTCGCCGCAGATCAACACCGGCGCCGCCGTGCTGATCCCCGAGGCCTATGTGCCGGACCTGAACGTGCGACTGTCGCTCTATCGCCGTCTGTCCGACGCCGAGCAGGCCGCCGACCGCGAAGCCCTGGCCGCCGAACTGATCGACCGCTTCGGCCCGCTGCCGCCGGAGACCGACCAACTGCTCAAGGTCGTGGCCATCAAGGGCATGTGCCGCCAGGCCAATGTGTCGAAGATCGATGTGGGTCCGAAGGGCGCGGTCGTCACCTTCCGCAACGACGCCTTCCCCAACCCGGGCGGCCTGATCGAGTTCGTCCACCGCAACCAGATGGGCTGGCGGCTGCGGCCGGACCACAAGGCCGTGGTCAAGGGCGAATGGGAGAGCCCCGAACAGCGCCTGAACGCCGCCGAACGCATCCTCACCGAACTCTCGCGGCTGGCGCTCGCCGTCTAGGCCGCCCCGTAAGCACGGAAACCGAGTTTACGGGCGGGACGCGCTCAAGCTCTAGGTGGCCATGGCCTTGCGGGCCGCCTCTTCCAGGGCGCGGCCGGCGCCCTGGGCCGGGCTGACCTCGGCGACGCCGATGTCGAACTCCACCACGAAGGGCGGCTTGCCGTCACCGGCCTCGAAGGCCGTGCAGCCGATCACCGCGGCGATGCGCTCGCCCGCCGCCCGCGCCGCCGCCGCCGGCGTGGCGGGCAGGGCCAGGGCGAACACCTCGTGGCTCAGGCGCGCGGCGGTGTCTTCCACCCGCACCAGCCGGCCGATCATGGCGCCGATCTGCGGCACCGCGCGGTCGAGCCAGCCTTGTGCGCGGGCCTCGGCCACCTCGGCGCGCTCGGACACCTTCAGCACGCACACCGACAGCGGCCGGTTGCGGATGCGCGAGGCCTGGGCGAGGCGGCCCAGATGGGTGGCGAACAGCTCGCGGGTGAACAGGCCCGTGGCCGGATCCATCAGCCCTGAACTGCGGGCGTGCTCCAGGGCCTTGCGGGTGGCGGTCTGGCGGCGATAGCTGCGGGCCAGCTCCATCACCCGGCCGGCGGTCTCGTCCTCGGCCGTGCCGGGCGAGGCCACGTCGGATACGCCCCGATGGAAGGCCTCCGACATGGTCAGATAGGACTCCTCGCGCATGTAGAGCAGGGCGGGCACGTGATAGAGGCGGGTGTTCCGGCGCATGCCTGCGGCGATGGACAGGGCCTCGTTGGGATTGTCGCCGGCCCACAGCACCACAGTGTCGAACGGGCGCTCGTGCAGATAGTCGAAGGCCGTATAGGCGGTGAAGGCCCCCACCACCTCGGCCCCGCTGCGGGTCAGCGCATTGGACAGGGCCAGGAACTGCGGGGCCGGCTCGCCGATGGCCAGCACGCGGAAGGGCGCGGGGTCGATATCGGCCGGCTCGAGGGCGCGGTTCTTCTCGGCGAAGGTCTCCTGGCGGAGTTCGTACTCCTCCTCGGCCACGGCCATCCGCACCAGGTTTTCCAGACGCAGGACCGCCTGGGCCGGATGCAGCGGCGGCGCCAGGATCAGGTCGAAGTCCAGATCCTCGTCATCCGGCGCGCCGATGGCCACCACGGGCAGCCGGCGCGGGGCGCAGGCGGCCTTCAGCCGCCGGGCCAGGGTGCGGGCCTCAGGCCCGCCGCTGTGCAGATCGACAATGGCCGCCTCGATCTGAAGGTCGGCCAGGGCCGCAATGCCTGCATAGGGTCCCCGGGCGGTGATCGTGCGCCAGCCGAGGCGGTCGAGCCCCTCGGCCAACGGACCGGCCAGTCCATCGTCTCGCGCGATGATCAGGACACGCGCCTGGACGCCTGCGGACATTCTCTGCACCTTTGACGCAAACAACTTTCCGGCATCTGACCGCCTGGCGGCAGAATCGGAGTTCGAGACGATATCCCGCCGCAGAGGCGCGGGCGAGGGACGAGGCCGCAAGCCTCGCAGATGGAGGGTGGCCAATGGTCGCGGATCAGACGTTGCAGGGCAAGGTGGCGCTGGTGACCGGCGCGTCCGGGGGCCTGGGCGCCCATTTCGCCCGCGTCCTGGCCGGCCAAGGCGCCGAAGTGGTGCTGGCCGCCCGGCGGCTCGACAAGGTGGAGGCGGAGGCCCACGCGATCCATGAGGCCGGCGGGCGCGCCCATGCCCGGACCCTGGACGTCGCCAATGTGGCCGAGATCGGACCCCTGTTCGACGCCGTGACCGCCGAGATCGGACCGGTGTCCATCCTCATCAACAATGCCGGCGTCGGCGGGGAGGGCCGGGCGCTCGACCTCACCCCGGAGGCCTGGGACCAGGCCTTCGACGTCAATGTCCGCGGGGTCTTCTTCTGCGCCCAGGCCGCGGCCCGGCGGATGATCGACAGCGGGCTGGCCGAACGGGGGGACGGGCGGATCGTCAACATCGCCTCCATCGCCAGCCACACGGTCCTGCCGGGCCTTCCGGCCTACTGCGCGTCCAAGGCCGCCGTGGCCATGCTGACCAAGTCCCTGGCCCGCGAATGGGCGCGGCATGGGATCGCGGTCAACGCCCTGTGTCCCGGCTATGTGGAGACCGACATCAACGGTGCCTGGTTCGCCACCGAGGCCGGTCAGCGCCAGATCAAGGGCTTCCCGCGGCGCCGGCTGATGGAGGCCGAAGACCTGGACGCCGCCCTGCTCATGCTGGCGGGTCCGGCGGCCCGGGCCATCACCGGGACGCTCGTCACCATCGACGATGGGCAGTCGCTGCCCTGAGCCGCCTTGCCCTGATTGGCTTGGCTGACGGGACGTCACGGGCTCTAGGCTGTCTGCAAAATCAGTGACGGGAGATCGCACATGGGCCAGGGACCGCTATCGGGGCTGAAGGTCATCGAGTTCGCCGGGATCGGGCCGGGCCCCTTCGCCGGCATGCTGCTGTCGGACCTGGGGGCGGACGTCGTGCGGATCGACCGCATGGGCAAGGGCCGCGCCTCGCCGGCCGACGTCACCGCCCGCGGCCGCCGCTCGGTGGGAATGAACCTGAAGTCGCCTGAGGCCATCGAGGCCTGCCTGAAGCTGATGGAAGGCGCCGATGCGGTGTTCGAAGGCTTCCGGCCTGGCGTGATGGAGCGGCTGGGTCTGGGGCCGGACGTGGCGCTGAAGCGCAACCCTAAGCTCGTCTATGGCCGGATGACCGGCTGGGGCCAGACGGGTCCCTACGCCCATGCGGCGGGCCACGACATGAACTACATCGCCATCACCGGCGCCCTGGACGCCATCGGCGCCCAGGACAAGCCCGTGCCGCCCCTGAACCTGGTGGGGGATTTCGGCGGGGGCGCCCTCTATCTGGCGTTTGGCCTTTTGGCCGGGGTGATCCATGCGCGCGAGACCGGGCAGGGGCAGGTGATCGACTGCGCCATGAGCGACGGGGCGGCCTCGCTGATGGCCATGTTCTACGGCTTCAAGGCCTCGGGCATGTGGCAGCCTGGCCGGCGCAACAACATGCTCGACGGTGGCGCGCACTTCTACGACACCTACCAGTGCAAGGACGGCAAGTGGGTCTCGATCGGCTCCATCGAGCCGCAGTTCTACGCCCTGCTGCTGGAAAAGACCGGCATCACTGACCCGGCCTTCCAGAAACAGATGGATCGCGGGGAATGGGAGGGGCTGCGCGCCAAGCTCGCCGAGGTCATTGCGGGCAAGACCCGGGATGAATGGACCGCGATCATGGGCGGCACCGACGTCTGCTTCGCCCCGGTCCTCGACATGGACGAGGCGCCGAGTCACCCGCACAACCAGGCCCGGCGGACCTTTGTCGAAATGTCCGGAGTCGTGCAGCCGGCGCCTGCGCCACGATTCTCCGCGACGCCCGGCGCCATTCAAGGACCGCCGCCAGCCATTGGCGCCCATGATGAAGCGGCGCTGGCCGACTGGGGATTTTCAACCGCCGACATCACAGCGCTCCGCCGCGCCGGCGCCATGGCCGAACCCGGCTAAGACTCTGAACGGGAAGGGTTAACTTCGTTCAGACGCGGTTCAGGCCCGCAGCTCAATACTATCCCCAGGTTGAACGCCGCGCTCTCCCGTCCCTCGAAGCGGCGCCAACCCGATGGCTGACACGCCCATCGATGACGCGCCTCCGGCCTGGCCGGGGGCGCGTCGTCACCTTTGACGGGATGCTTGCGCCCCGCGGCATTCCTTGATCAACCTGCGCCCATGTCGATCCACCAGGAGCTGGACCGCTTGAGCTTGCGTGGCTGGGACCCGATTCATGCGGGGCGCCTGGGGCTATCCACGCTCGGGCGCTCCCTGACCCGACTGTGGGGTCGTGACGTGATGCTCTATGTGGGCGGCACGTCGTTCTTCATCATGCTCGCCATCTTCCCGGCCGTGGCCCTGCTGATCGGCGCCTACAGCCTGCTGGCCGATCCGGCCCAGGCCGAGTTTCAGGCCGAGGCCCTGGCGCGGCTGATGCCCACCGGCGCCCGGGACCTGTTCCAGGCCGAGCTGGAGCGCCTGGCCCATGCGCCGCGGGACGCCATCTCGGCCCAGAGCGGGGTCGCCCTGGTCATTGGCGCCTATGCGGCCCATCGCGGCTTCAAGGCCCTGCTGGCGGGTCTGTCCTTCATCCATGACGAGCCGGACCCGAGGGGGTTCGTCGGCTTCAACCTGCTGGCCCTGATGGTGCTGCTGGCGGCGGCGGCCATGATGGGGATCGTCTCGTCCATGTTCCTGGGCCTGCGGGTGGCGGCCGCCACCCTGGACATGCGCCCCCTGGCCGGCGTCTCCTGGCTCTACAGCGAATGGACCTGGGCCAGCGCCGGCCTGACCCTGGGGATGAGCCTCATCTATCGCTACGCCATGTCACGCCGCACGGTCGACTGGCGCGCCTCGATCTGCGGCGGGTTTTCGGCGGCCATGCTCTGCCTGTTCGCCTCCTGGGCCAGCGCCTTCTATGTGGAGCAGATCGCCCATCTGGGCGCGACCTATGGCTCGGTCACCGCCGTGGTGGTGTTTCTGATCTGGCTGTCCTGGAGCGTGAACGCGGTCTTCTTCGGCGGCGCCCTGGCCACGGAGATCGAGATCCGCCTGGACGAGCACCGCCGCCTCAGCCTTCTGCGGGACCTTCGCCCCCAGAGCCCGCGACTGACTTCTCGACCAGGAAGCTGAGCGCCCCGTCGCGGGCCTCCTGGGCGAGCACCACGGCGCCGACCGCTGCGGCGAAGTGGGGCACATCGATACGGGCCAGGGGGTCGTCGGCCAACAGCCGCACCCGCGCGCCGGGCGCCGCCGCCTCCAGGGCGCGCCTGAGACGCAAGGTCGGCACCGGACAGCGGTGGCCGCGGGCGTCGACGAGGATTTCGGGGGGTGACATGCCGCCCCCATAGCGCTGCGGCTCGCGGGACGAAAGCATCCGCGCCTGATTTCCTGCTGCGGCTTTGCGTCCAGCCTGACGTTCTGCGCGTTAGGCCGACGGCTTGCGAGAGGAGAGGGGGAGCTCATGGCCCAGCCCGACGTCTTCGTCACCAATGTACCCGCCCGGCTGGACCGGCTGCCCTGGAGCCGCTTCCACTGGCTCGTGGTGGTGGCGCTGGGGGTCACCTGGATCCTCGACGGCCTGGAGGTGACCCTGGTCGGCTCCCTGTCCCCGGCCATCGCCGGCTCGGACGGCCTGAATCTCACCGCCACCCAGGTGGGCCTCACGGGCAGCGCCTACATTCTCGGCGCGGTCGTCGGCGCCCTGACCTTCGGCCGGCTGACCGACCGGTTCGGGCGCAAGAAGCTCTTCACCGCCACGGTCTTCGTCTACATGGTCGCCACCATCGCGACCGGCTTTTCGTGGGACTTCTGGTCCTTCATGGTCTTCCGCTTCCTCACCGGCGCCGGGATCGGCGGCGAGTATGGGGCGGTCAATTCCGCCATCCAGGAACTGATCCCCGCCCGTCGGCGGGGCTTCACCGACCTGGTCATCAACGGCAGCTTCTGGGTCGGGGCCGCCATCGGCGCCCTGGCCTCGATCTTCCTGCTCAACGCCACCTTCATCGACCAGGAGCTGGGCTGGCGGCTGGCCTTCATCATCGGCGGCCTGCTGGCCCTGATCATCATCTGGATCCGGCGCTTCATGCCCGAGAGTCCCAGATGGCTGATGACCCACGGCCGCGAGGCCGAGGCCGAGGCGATCATCGCCGAGATCGAGGCCCGCGTGGAGCGCTCCACCGGCCAGAAACTGCCGCCCCATGAGAGCCTGCAGAGCCTGCGCCTGATCCGGCGCACGACGACCAGCTGGCTGGAGATCGCCCAGACCCTGGTGCGCCGCTATCCGCACCGGACCGTGCTCGGCGTGGTCCTGATGGCCACCCAGGCCTTCTGCTACAACGCGATCTTCTTCACCTACGCCCTTATTCTCACGCGGTTCTATGGCATCGCGCCGGCCAGCATCGGCTGGTTCATGCTGCCCTTCGCGGTCGGCAACTTCATGGGCCCGCTGATCCTGGGTCGGTTCTTCGACTCCTGGGGCCGCAAGCCGATGATCAGCCTGACCTACGGCGTGGCGGGCGTGCTGATGTGCGTCACCGGCTGGATGTTCAGCGCGGGCCTCCTGTCGGCGCCGGCCCAGACGGCGGCCTGGACGGTGATCTTCTTCTTCGCCTCGGCCGGGGCCAGCGCGGCCTATCTCACCATCGGCGAGAGCTTCCCCCTGGAGATCCGGGCGGTGACCATCTCCATGTTCTACGCCTTCGGCACCCTGATCGGCGGGGTCGGCGGTCCGGTCCTGTTCGGGGCGCTGATCGACACCGGCGAACGCAGCCAGATCCTCTGGGGCTATCTGCTGGGCGGCGGGCTCATGGTGCTGGCGGCGCTGGTGGAGCTGAAGCTGGGCGTCGTGGCCGAACGCCGTCCCCTGGAGGAGGTGGCGCCGCCCCTGTCCCAGGCGCCTGACGACGTCCCCTGAAGCCGCGGCGTTACTGCGCGCCATGACCGCGCCACAGGTCGCGCTCCAGGCTGCCGGGCGCGGGTTCATTCCATCCTTTTTCTGGAAGGTTGGAGCCAACGGCCAAGCCTGCGCATTATCGCCGGACCGCCTGTGACACGTTCATCAGATTCTCCTCCTGCGCCCGGCCCGATGGCCGCCCGAGCCCGCCGCCCCAAGGCGCGCTGGCTCGTGCTTGCGGTGGTGGCGCTGCTGCTGATCGCCCTGGCCATCGCCTATGCGGCCCGCCGGCACCTGGCCCGGGAGGCTCTGGTCGGCTGGCTTCAGTCCCGCGGCGTCGAGGCGGACGCCAGTTTCGAAGCCCTCGGCCCCCGGGGCCTGGTCGGGCAACTCCGGATCGGCCCCGCCGACTCGCCCATCGTCACGGCCGCTCGCGCCGAGGTGAGCTACCGCCTGACCGGGCCCTGGCGCGGCGAAGCCTTCGGGGTGGAGATCGCCCATATCCGCCTGGTGCGGCCTGACATCCGGATGCAGCTCACCGAAACCGGCGTGAGCCTCGGCCCGCTCGATCCTCTGATCGCCGAGTTCCGCGCCCGGCCGGCGCGAACCGACAGCCCGGCGCCCGAGATCGTGGTCGACGACGGGGTGCTGCGGGTCGCCCACGCCTCGGGACAGGCGATTATCCATGCCGACGCCCATATGTCGCAGGGCGTCCTCGTCAGCCTTTCCGGGCGCATGGAGCCGACGCGGTTCGAAACCGACGCCCTCATGCTGGACATCGCCGACGCCCGCGTCGGCCTGGTGACGCGGGCGGCGCGGACGAGCCTGAGCTTTGTCGGCGCGCTTGAGTCCGGCCGCCTGGGCGAGACCACCTTCGGCGCCGGCGCCCTGAACCTGGCGGCGGCGGCGGCCTATCCCGATCTCGAGGCCCGGGCCATCGATGGCCCCGTGACGCTTGTCGCCGACCTCAACGCCGCCGAGGTGTCGCACGGGGAGATCAAGGGTGAACGCCTGCGCCTCAACGGCAGCTTCCGTGGCGTCGCGCAAGGCGCTCTGGACCAGCTGAGCCTGCGCGGCCAGGGCTCCATCACCGCCGGCGGCGAGGGCCTGTCGACGGCGGGGATCAGCCTCGGCGCGGTCAAAGCCTCCGCGGCCTCCGACGACCTGGCCTGGCGTCGGGGGGAGGGCGGCGGCTTCACCGGCGCTGTGCGGACCAGCCTGGAGGCCGAGCGGGTGGCCTCCGGCGACCTCGCCCTCGAGCGTGCGAGCGCCAATCTCGACGGCGCCGCAGCCCATGACGGCGCGGGCTTCACCCTGGACCTGTCGGGCCCTGTGGCGGCGGCCGGCGGCTGGATGGGCCTTGGCGCTGTGACGTCTGATGATTTCGCCGAACTAGCCGCGATCAAGCGCGCGGCCGCCGACTTCAGCCTTGCGGCGCCGGGCGTCAGGCTCGCCCTTGGCCCCGGCGGCCTGCAGGTTGGGCTCACCCAGGCCGCCACGGTCCGGACAGCGGCAGGCGGGCTCGTCCGGCTGCGCCCCCGCGCCGAGGCTCCGCTCTACGGGGGCCAGGGCGGCGCCATGAACATCTCGACCTCCGGGGGCGGCCTGCCGCGCCTTGAGGCTCAGATCGCCGGCTACAGCCTGGACGCCGGCAAGCTCACCGCCACGACGCGGCTGGCCTTTGAGGCCGACTTCGGTCCCCTGCGCGGCATGAAGGGCGAGGCCCAGGGGCGTCTGAACGTCGCCAATGGTCGCATGACCTTCCGCGCCGACGCCTGCGCGCCCTTCGAGATGGCCAGGCTGGAGACCGGCGAAACCAGCGTCATCGACATCGAAGCCGAGCTCTGTCCCACAGACCAGCCCCTGGTCGTGGTTCAGGGCGGGCAATGGGCTCTGGACGCTGCGGCCAAGGCCGCCCGCGCCGACATCCCCTTCCTCCTGGCTCGGGCCAGCGACGCCGCGGCCGATCTTCGCCTGGGGACCAACCGGGGCGGCCTGTTCGTGGAGGCGCAGGTGGCGCGGGCCAGGGTCTCGGACACCAGCCCCGAGCCCCGTTTCCACCCCCTCGACCTGACCGGCGTCGCCGGCCTGCAGGCCGACGCCTGGACCGGCGCCCTAGACCTCGCCTCCGGCGGCTATCCCGTGGCCGAGGTCGGCCTGCGGCACAATGGGCTCAGCGGGACCGGCGGCGTGACCATCGACACCGGGACCCTGACCTTCACGGCCGAGGGCTTGCAGCCCGCCGCGCTTTCGCCCCTGGCCGAGGTCATCGGCGGGCCGGTGGAGGGCGCGGCGCTGTTCACGGGCGCCATCGACTGGAGCGCCGAAGGCGTCGACAGCCACGGCCGCCTCGACGTGCCAGGTCTCGACTTCAAGAGCCCGGCGGGCGACGTCCAGGGCCTGAGCGGCCAGATCGACTTCACCAGCCTGGTTCCCCTGCAGACGGCGCCCGGCCAGACCCTCACCGCCGAGGTCGTCCAGGCCCTCGCGCCCCTGACGGGCTCGCAGGTGACCTTCCAACTCCTGCCTGAAGAGCTGACCCTGTCAGAGGGGACGTTCGAGGTCGGCGGCGGGGCGATCCGCATTGCTCCCATGTCCATCCCGCTGGACCAGACCCAGTCCTGGCGCGGCGAACTGGTGATCGAGGCGGTCCAACTCTCCGAATTCGTCGAGGCCACCCCCTTCGCCGATCGGGTGGATCTGGACGCTGTGGTCAGCGGGCGGCTGCCCTTCGTCATCGGCCCGGACGGGATCACCTTCATCCAGGGCAAGCTCACGGCCATCGCGCCAGGACGCCTGTCCATCCGGCGGGAGGCCCTGACCCAGGTGGACGCCACCGGCGGGGCGGCGACGGCGAGCGCCGAGGGCCTTGGCGATCAGGCCGTGCCCGTCGCCCAGGCGGACCAGGCCAATGCGGCGGTGGACTTCGCCTATCAGGCCATGGAGCACCTGGCCTTCGATCTGCTGGACGCCGAGGTCAACAGCCTGCCCGGCGGGCGTCTGGGGGTGCTTTTCAAGATCCGGGGCGAGCATAGTCCGCCGCAGCGTCAGGAGATTCGCCTGACCCTGGGCGAGCTGATCAGCCGCAGCTTCCTCGACAAGGAGCTGCCCCTGCCGTCGGGCACGAAGGTGGATTTGACGCTGGACACGTCGCTCAACCTGGATGAGCTGTTGGCCGACTATGCGGCGGCCCAGGCCGTTGACGGTTCAGGCGCGGTTCAGCCGCCTGCGCCATAATGAACTCGAACGCTGAAACTCGCACACCCGAGGGAGCCGTGACCTTGACGACGACAAAGAGACACATGATCGGGGTGCTGATGGGCGCCTCGGCCCTGGCCGCCGCGCTCGGCGCCTGTACGCCGACGGTGCGGGTCCAGGTGGATCCCATCAATATCTATGCAAAGCTGGACGCCGATGTGCGCGTGCGCCTGGACGAGGATGTCCGGGCCCTGATCCAGCAGAACCCGAACCTGTTCTAGGGGATGCTCATGACCCGCATGAAATATCTGGCCCTCGCCGCCGTCCTCCTGGGCGCCGCCGGGGTCGTCACCGTCGGCGCCACCGCCGGCCCGGCCTTCGCCCAGACCGCCCAGGCCAAGGCCCTGGTGGACGCCGCCAAGGCGCAGGGGACGGTTGGCGAGCAGAACGACGGCTATCTCGGCTTTGTCAGCGGCTCGGGCGACGCCGCCCTGCAGGCGGCGGTCAACGAGATCAACGCCGGCCGGGCGGCCCTCTATCGCCAGGCCGCGGCCCGCAACGGCGTGTCCGTCGCGGCGGCCGGCGCGGCGGCCTTCACCGAGGTGGTCTCCTCCCGGCTGCGGCCCGGCGAATACTACCAGACCGCGGACGGCGCCTGGCGCCAGAAGTAGCGGCGTCCAGCGGCCCTCATGGTGATCCAGTATTCGCGTATCCGCACGCTCAAGGACGCCCCTGAGGGCCGCGAGGCCGGCTATGTCCTCTACTGGATGCAGTCGGCCCAGCGGGCCGAGTTCAATCCCGCCCTCGAATACGCCATCGAGGAAGCCAACCATCGCGGCCTGCCCGTGCTGGTGGGCTTTGGCCTGACCGAGACCTATCCCGAGGCCAGCGCCCGCCACTACGCCTTCATGCTGCAGGGCCTGGCCGACGTGGCGCGGGGGCTGGCCGCGCGCGGCGTCGGCTTCGTCATCCGCAAGGGCGAACCGGACAAGGTCGCCCTGGACCTGTCGCGCCAGGCGGCCCTGGTCGTCTGCGACGCCGGCTATCTCCGCCTGCAGCGGCGGTGGCGGCGCGATCTCGCCGAGGCCATGGACCGACGGCTGGTGCGGGTCGAGGGCGATGTGGTCGTGCCGGTGCTGCAGGTCTCCAACAAGCACGAATACGCCGCCCGCACGATCCGCCCGAAGATCCACAAGCTGTGGGAGGAGTATCTCGCGCCCCTGCGTCGCCGCGAGGTGCGCCACAGATTGGCGGACGCTCCCGCCTCCGAGATCGATCTGAACGACGTCGCGAAGGCGATCGCGGCCCTGGACATCGACCACAGCGTGGCGCCGGTTCGCCGCTTCAGAGGCGGGGAGGTCGAGGCGCGCCGCCGGTTGCAGGCCTTTCTGGGCGGCGGCCTAGCCCGCTACGGCGCCGAGCGCGGCAAGCCGGAGACCGAGGCGGTCTCCTATCTCAGCCCCTATCTGCACTACGGTCAGATCTCGCCCGTGGAGATCGCCCTGGCCGTTCGTGACGCCAGGGGCCCCGACGACGAGACCCGGCGTGTCTATCTGGAAGAGCTGATCGTGCGCCGGGAGCTGGCCATCAACCACGCCTGGTGGGCGCCCGCCGACTATGACAGCTATGACGGCCTGCCCGACTGGGCGCGCCTGACGCTGGAAGCCCACGAGACCGATCCGCGGCCCCACCACTATTCGCAGGCTGAGCTGGAGGCCGGCGAAACCCACGACCTCTATTGGAACGCCGCCCAGCGCGAGATGGTCGCGACCGGCTATATGCACAACCGGCTGCGGATGTACTGGGGTAAGAAGATCCTGCAGTGGTCGGCGAGCCCCAGGACCGCGTTCGACACCATCCTACGGCTCAACAACCGCTATCTCCTCGACGGCCGCGACGCCAATTCCTACACCAATGTGGGCTGGATCTTCGGCCTGCATGACCGACCCTGGCCCCCCCAGCCGGTCTACGGAACCGTTCGCTCCATGGGGCCGAACACCTTCAAGAGTTTCGACGCCGAAGCCTACGTGGACCAGGTCGATCGCCTGGCGGCCGCAGAGCGGCCCTAGGCGGTCTGCGCCTCGGCCTCGGCGGTCGCCGCTTCGGCCAGGTCACGTTCGCGGATGGCGGTCACCGCGCCTTGCGCGTCCGCTCCACCACCGGCTTGTGGCCCTCAGCGTCGAGGGCGCCCGAAGGGGCGATGTCCTCGTTGGGGGTTGGGGTCATCCCCTGGCCGGCCTGCCGACCAGCGTCGGGATGCTGCGCCGGGGCGCTCTCCTGCTTGAGGTCCCAGGCCTTCGCGGCCTCCTTGGCCTGCGGGGACGTTCTGTCGGATTCGGACATGGCTGCTCCTCCTCGTTCCGATCGCCGGGCGGCAGATCTGGTCTGGGGGAAATTCCACCTTCGGCGGCGAGGTTGCATGCCAAGACCGTGAGGTCGGCCTCCTCAACGACCGGTCTGCGGCCGGATGGCGATCGCCGACAGGTCTCGATCGGCGTCCAGGGGCGTTCCGGCCGCCCTGCGTTCTGAGTATCGGTCCACCAGACCCTGGGCGTGGGGGCGGGTGAGGATGGTGAAGCGGACCAGCTCCTCCATCACATCGACGATGCGGTCATAATAGGCCGAGGGCTTCATCCGGCCGGTCTCGTCGAACTCTTCATAGGCCTTGGCGACGCTGGACTGGTTGGGGATGGTGATCATCCGCATCCAACGCCCCAGGAGACGCAGGGTGTTGACCGCATTGAAGCTCTGCGACCCGCCGGAGACCTGCATGACCGCCAGGGTGCGGCCCTGGGTCGGACGCAGGCCGCCCATATTCAGCGGCAGGTGGTCGATCTGCAGCTTCATGATCCCCGTGACCTGACCGTGGCGCTCGGGGCTGCACCACACCATGCCCTCCGACCACATGGCGTGCGCCCTGAGTTCAGCGACCGCCGGATGGTCGTCCCCCTCCACCTGGTCGGGCAGGGGCAGGTCCGAGGGATCGAAGATACGGGTCTCACAGCCCATGAACCGAAGCAGACGAGCGGCCTCCTCGACGCAGAGCCTGGAAAAGGCCATGGGCCGCAGCGAGCCGTAGAGCAGCAGGATGCGCGGCGGATGGTCTTCCGGCCCCAGGCCGAGGGCCGGGCGCCTCGCCAGGAAGGCCGGGTCCAGGGCGGGGAGATGATCGGGCTCGGGCAGGTCGCGCAGACGGCTCACGGGGAGGAGTCCCGGGGCGGGGCGGTGTCCGGGAAGTAGCGTCGCCCCAGCCACAGCGCCACCGAGACCAGCAGGATCAGGACCGGCACCTCCACCAGGGGCCCGATGACCGCGGCGAAGGCCACGGGCGAGGTCAGGCCGAAGGCGGCGATGGCCACGGCGATGGCCAGCTCGAAATTGTTGGAGGCCGCCGTGAAGGCCAGGGCCGTGGTGCGGGGATAGTCGGCCTCGATCAGCTTGCCCATCAGGAAGCT
>Ga0208179_1000468_pt1 | contig 26003 bp, 28 predicted proteins | sample Malvired_Geostar_FD_184238 | JGI IMG/M metagenome (GOLD analysis project Ga0208179, IMG submission 184238) | Marine viral communities from the Global Malaspina Expedition - Malaspina viral metaG DeepMed_Geostar (SPAdes) (version 2) | ecosystem: Environmental > Aquatic > Marine > Oceanic | place... | reverse complement strand
CTTTATGCCCAACTTACGAAGGTGCTAGTTTTCTACTGGAGCAAGTTTATAAATTTGCTGATGACTTTGATAAAATGCACGAGGACTGTGACGAAGATAATTGTCTAGTCGAAGATAGAGTCGTACACTAAATATATATATAGATCGTTTGGCCTTGGGCTAATGACCCCCAAGAAGATTCGTGATTTAACCCCTGTAGCAGTAAATGCTATGGGGATTTCGTCTGCTTGCGACAGATTAGGGATAACCTGTAACGCACCAGATTAGCCAAAATTGTACAAGGGAAACTTGACTCAGAGGTAGAGTATCAGAACCGCGCAAACTGGAATTAGCCGAAGATGATTTCAGCGATGGTGCAAGTCATTCAACCCGGCGAATAGTCGGTACTTGCCGTCATCTAACGATGATCGGGAACGAGAGACTCTGAGGTATATACCAAGTCCTCAAGGCAAGGGAGTTGTCGAGTCCGTTTGATCGACAGTGTCGGGGTTGCTCCTACCCATAGATTATCCCCAACATCTTCTCACCAAACCATTGCACACTACGTGTCATAATGTTACATTTCGTATGCACATAAACACACGGAAACACTTATGCTTATGAACAGCAATCGTCTTTGTAGTATTTGTAGTAAGCCCATTGATGTCCAACACTTTAAGAATGTTGCGTGGACAAAAGGGCATAACGCATCTCCAGTTACGGACGGCAGATGTTGCACCGACTGTAATTTAGAGAAGGTGATCCCTGCGAGAATCAATCAAATCGTAGGTGATCGATCTGTCAAACAACATTCACACAAATAGGAGTTAGTATGTATACAGACAGACACCAGATGTTTCAAACGATGTACCAATTAGCTAAATCAGCACAATCTGAGGCAGTAACAGTGAAGTGCGATAATGCGCACCAAGCAATTTACGTCCAACGTGTGTTCTACGAATTCAAACGCACATCAACAGATGTTGTATACGATACATTCAACTCAGTAAGAACCAAGCGGAAAGGAATGACCGTCTGGTTTCTCCCTAAAACCTACTCGCTAGACCCAATCACTAATGCTCTAGGTATCAGTACAGTGGCAGATAAGGCACAGGTTGTTGTCAGTAAGGCTTTATCAAATCACAGCATCGGTGAGGTCGATCAGGTTGTTGGTCGTGATGAACTTCACAATCTGATAGATAATCGCCTAGATGAATTAAATGGTGATCAGGTAAAGCCCAAGAAAGCTAAAAGACCTTTTGTCAGGCATGCAGGGCATTTCGTGAAAGGTGACCCCCGACTTTGCAAAGATAAAGGATTAGTGAAAGGTGGTCAGGAACCTTCTGATCGCATCTGGTCTTATCTTGAGAAACGACAGGGTCAGACATTTGATGAAGTTGTGTTACGGAAGGAAATTTCCCACACAAAACTGTCCTACGATCTGGTAAAATTCGACACTGGCCTTAAATGGCTTGCCGACAATGGCTTTATCACCATTGAAGGTAACGCAGGCAAACGCCGAATCCGTACTAGAGTTTAGGAGATCACATGTCCAACACATCACTTAACCAATTCAACGATGATTCAGAGCGAACGCGATTAGCTTTCGTTGTTGACCCAAAGTTGAAACAAGACGCGGAGCGAATTGCGCAATCAGAGGACAGGACACTGTCTAACTGGTTGCGCAAGGAAATATCGCACATCGTGGCTAATCATATAAATAGCCAAAAGTAACCAACTGGCAGGGCTAACTTCCTCTGCCTTGCCATCAGGTAGCCCATCTCCGAAAGGGGGTGGGCTTTTTTTTTGCCTAAAATCCGCTAATTTCCGGTCAATCCTAGTATCTGTTGTGATACTTGGCACGCTACTTGCTGTAGATTGTCATTCTGTACTCTGCTGACAAGATCTTTATAGCTAAGTTCAAAAAAAGCGAAGGTTTAATTTATGCAGGAGTGTGGCTTGCTTCAGGCCGCATGAAGACTTTTTTGATTTGAATCATTGCCCACAACATCTTTCTATCTAAGGGTCAAATAAAAATCACCCGAGACGTCGCCAGGTTTAGCTGGCTTGACAGACATCCAGGGATGTTACTTCTTATAAATCAACTACTTATAGGACTCTGAAGCCATTCGGGATCTGGGTTTTATATCTGGGTCTTTGCTCTCAACATCTTGCTCCCAGTTGATCGTTATTTCATAAACTGTTGCAGATCCTCCGGCACCACCACCGCCCCCGCTTCCTCCGCCTGCTATCTTCAGATACTTCCCTATACTGGCAAGCTCTTGCTCGTAGCGTGGGGAATCAGAACGTATCCTGAATCTAAGCTCGTTTTCCCGGCTCATTTCTGAGCAATACATACACTCCCCCTCTATTATATTGTAACATTTGGCAACCACTACCCGACACCACTTATCCTTTGCATATCAATAGCTTACGTCATTCCCCTATTGACAATGTTGATGATAGTGATGAGAGCGTTGCTAACCTAATACATATTACCTACATGACCAGATTCCCAAAGAGCATTCTCAGCCTTGGTTACCGCTGATTTAAGGATGTCATCGAGAATCTTTGAAATAGAATGTCTCCATCTCTGGATGGTGCGATCATTCACATCGTATTTAGTCATCCACCACTTTTCAGTATGCCTGGGTCTTTCCCTTGCCCACGCCGTCACCTGATCCTTTACAAACCACTTATCTCTACCCAACTTCTTGGCTATATACCTCGATAACATATCTATTTGTTCGTCCGTGCCACCACCGTAGTAAATAGATAGGATAAACAGTTCGCCTTTGTTACAAGCATCACCAATATGTTTGAGAATAAGTGCTGCTTCAGCCAATTTCTCCCACGGACTCATTGTGGGTAGTGGGTCAAACCTTCGGTATTTCTTCCCTAGTTCGTAAATGCTTGGTTTTGTTATTATCGGTGTATTAACCCTTCTCACCGCCCAACTGATCGCTACGTGACCGTTTGGGAATATAGCCTCGTCCATTGAGTGCAATCTCCAGCCACTTCAACGCACTACCATCCCCGATATGCTTAGAAGTTATTCTTAGTACTGCAATACCCATACAAGTGGCTTCGTTCATTTTCTCGCAATCCCCCGTATACCCCTTGCCAGTTGTATGCCTCCCCCTGTTATAGACCCCACCATCAACTTCTAACGCCAGTTGAAATTCGGGCCAAAAGAAATCGAACCTCCATCGCCTTACAGGATGGAATCTATATTCTCGCGTTGGCTCTGGTAATTTGGATTCCCTAATCTGAATAGCCATTAGTTCTTCCAGCTTCGATTTCATGCAGCTCAGACTAAACTTTTATCTATTTACTGTCAAGAGCTTGTGAGTAGATGTATTTTTACAAATCCAGATCCGTCGTGGGCTGCAAGGCTGCTGGATATATCTCAGGCTCGCCTACTGAGCCAAAAACTTCCTTGATTTTCAAGTAAATACCGTCCAGTTTTTTTTCCTTCATAAATTCCCATTTCGCCCTTTTTGATCCAAACTTAGCAGGCTTTCTAACGGGTGGCTTGTACTTAGGTTTCTGATACCCAAGCGATTCAGCTTCTGTTAAGTATTTGCGTTTCATGTAATGAGAAACCCCCTGTTTCACCTTCTGTAGACCCTATAAAACAAGTGTTTTCTGATGCTTAACCCCACGTACCATGTAGGGTAGGTGCGAGTAGGGTAGGTTACGGTAAATATGGTCTTCGGAGTTCCACACAACTCCAGTAAACACCCATGTTTGCTTTCTTATTTTCCAGGTACTTCAGCCTATATTTGGAATGGAAATAATTATTTCTCCATCCATCACCACCATTACCACCCCAAGGTGGATTCACTACTTCCCAACCATTTTTTAGAGTCCAGATTCTCTCAGCTACCTTTATGCATTCAACCTCATTTATATACGGCCCCTTTGCCGTCATCCCGATACCAGAGTTCCCCTGCATCTGAACAGCTACTGTAATTACAAATACCAATACCCATTCAACCATTTTGATTCACCCCGTCAATGAAACTCCACCCCTTGTACCTTTCCCTTAATATCTTTCTAGCCCTGTCAGATACATCATCCATTGTCTCGCCTTCCTGCCTAGTCAATCCCAACTTACGAGCCGAATCTCTGAGAGCTTTCATAGACAAAGTGTCGTTGTCATATTTATTCGTATAGCACCTACAACAAAGCGGTTGACCTTCCATTTCTATAAATGAATCTTTCCCACAAGCGCACATCTTCGTGTATATACTAGGTTTTGTTACATCCTTTATCTCTTCTACTGGGTCTGCCCATCGGCCCTGACGTAACCATGTAGCAGGGTGTGGTCTAGATGGTACGAATTTTTCTGGATCTATCTCTTGCATCCTCTTGCGGTAATACTCTTGCCTTTCCGTAGCATCACCAATGGTTTGAGCAAATTCATCCCAACCATCTTCTGGAATCTCCTTAAAAACTGATTTCCAAGCTTTTATAGCCTCTCTTTTTGCTACCTTGTTATGTTTTGGCAACTTTGACCACCAAACCTCGAATAACGTAATCTTCTTGTCACCACCTTGCAATTCCATGATATTTCTCCTGCTAGTTTTAAGCCATAATAACCCTTTAGCACCCCATTCTTGGGGGTGGGTCATGTTGTATAAAGGATAGCCAACCGTTTGTCGGGAGACATGACCAACTCTTATCGACGGGCTTGCCGGGAAGGGTCACCCAAGATATGGGTTTGATGATCCCCATATCCCATTTTCTAAGCCCCACGCAAATTTATCCCAATGACTAGCATAGTGTCAACAAAAAAGATAATGGAGAAGAATACCCCCCGGAAACCCGCATAGGTAAGCCATTTTTTGGGGTACGATTTATATTGACTGTAATGATACGATGTGTGAAAATTGACTACGGAAAACACGGTTTTGGCGACCTACGACGCCATAATCTCGTAGGAAATCCTCCTTATTTGGGGGTCGCAAGACCCCCACTTTTTTCACAAACAGGAATACAATCATGCCTATATCTTCTACTTCATTTCACAAGAGATGTTCCGTATGTGGTCACACAAAACATGTAAAGCAAATGTCGAAACCACCTCGATTAAATACTGGTGGGTACGTAGCTATATGTCTAAGCTGTAATGAACTTCCCAAAACAAAAGAGGTTCAAGAGCAGAAAGTATCTGGAATGGGTACGTAGTGATGAAAATGTATGTCAGATGTGTGGTGGGTCGGGATATGAAGTTAATCCTCTAGTAGCGCACCATGCAATTTCAGTACCTGGATTGCAGTTAGGAATGATGGGTGGCAAAGCATCAGATACCTTCGCTATTCCATTACATGCCTCTTGCCATGTAGAATTCCACCTGCATTTCGACAAATACAAATTGGATCAACCGATATGGCTAATGAAGACTCTGGAGAAGTTCGCACGGAAGAAACTCGATTAGCATTACACGAGAACTTGTTGGATGTAGATGTACTCAGCATGTTGGTGCGTGAGAATCACGAGCAGTTCGCGGAACTCATACATCCAATGCTGAGAAGATGGATAAACGGTGACCTTGGTAATGTTACGGTTGCTGAAAATGAAGTGTGCAAATTTATCAACGATATAATAGTGGCTAGGGAAGATGATCAAGATCGATAGGGATACTATGGAAGAAGCCTTGAACAGGCTCGCTGAAACCTCTGAAGAAGCAGCGATTGCTAAATCACTAGTTGAGGGGTTAAAGCAGAAAGGTAAAACTGTAAAGGCGATGGGGTTTATTTCAGCGGATGGCACAGTGGCTGAACGAGATGCCAAGTCTCTTTCCAGTAACGAATTCCAGAAATGGAATAATGAGTTAGAAAATGCGGTAGCTGATTCTGAAACCTACGAAAATAAACGCAAGGTTGATGAATTGATAGTACGAACCTACCAAACTATATCAGCAAACTTGAGGGCTACAAATGTCTAAAACAGGCAAACAATCTATAGAAGAGCAGATGCATGATGGTATCAAAGAAGATAACGACCCGTTTTCTCCAGAGAACTTATCACTATACGAGGCTCCAGATCGTACAGGAGATAAGGAAGAGGTGACGTTAAGTGGAGATTTTTTATCAACATCCCAAAGTACCTCAAAGCTATTTACCGCAATGCTAGGGGTGCAAAGGGAAATAAAGGGTCTTGGAAAAAGACAAGATAACCCATTCTTTAAAAGTAAGTATGCGGATCTACATGATGTAACAGAAGCTATCAAAGGTCCGACATTAAATAATGGTATTTTATATATCCAGATGTGGACTAGAAGTGGCGATGAGCATATGGTTACAGTGGAAACACTGGTATCACATCCAGAATCAGGTGAATGGATGAAGTTCATATCATCTATGTATGTCAAAGATCACCTTAACCCACAAGCTATTGGCAGTTGCGTTACTTATGCGAAACGCTATTCCTTAACTGGCCTATTTGCTCTGGCTCCAGAGGACGATGATGGAAATCGTGCTGCTGGTATCAAAGCGGTTATCGCCAAAGAATCCGATAAGCAAGTAGTTAAAAAGCTTGAAGCTGAAGCTAAGAAAGGGCTTGAGGCTTACGAGGCTGCTCACAAGAAGTTAACACCAGTGGAAAGAAGCATGGTTTCTAAAGAAGATAGGGTCGCTCTCAGGGAGATAGCAAATGGGAACGTCATCTCTACTGCAGCGAACGGATGATTGGTACGAGGCTAGGCGAAATAGGTTAACGGCTTCCGATTTTGCGAATGCAGCAGGGCTTGTGGGTGCGTATCAATCTCGCGCCCATGTATTCAAGGTAAAGGTCGGGGTAATAGTTGTAGAAGTTAGCCTACCAATGATGTTTGGTATTGAACATGAGGAAGACGCCAGAGATGACTACGAAATTGCAACTGGCAATATATCTATGCCTACTGGCTTTCATGTTCATAGCGATCACGATTGGTTGGGTGCTAGTCCAGATGGGATTATTGGTGGAACTATTCTGCACGAAGCTAAGTGCCGTGCTACCGAACCATACGAATCAATCTCTCCGCTCCACTTTTGTCAGGTACAAGGACAGCTTGCCTGTACAGGACTCAAGGAGTGCCATTATCAGTCGTGGACACCTGACTCGCAAAGGATCTGGAGAATAGAGTATGACCCTGAGTATTGGGAGTGGATATTCCCTTACCTACAAGAGTTTTGGAGTTACTACCAGAAAGACGAAGAACCGCCCAGGCGGAAGCGTGTTTCATACTCGAAGACTATAGAGGAAGACCTTTTGTACTCATCAGAATCATTAATCATATAGGAGCAATCATGGCATTTGAACACAAACCAAATGAGTTATCGCTGTTTAAAAATACGCGGAAAGATAAGGATACCCAACCGGATTACACTGGTGACGGTAAGATATCTGGAGCGGAATTGGAGATAGGTGACGGGGAAGTCATTGTCCGGGTTGTAGCTTGGATCAATGAAATGAAGGACGGCACTAAGTATTTCAAGCTTAAAGTGCAGAAAAAGGAAGATAAGGACATACCGTTCTGATGATCGAAATAGCAATCACTTATATGCTAGTGATGATAGTCCTGTACAGCATATGGTGATAGTTAGTGTCCAGCACCACCGCAGCCACCACACATTCCACTACCACCCTGTCCTTTGAATACATCCATGAATACGAAGGTTGGGTTAATACCGGAAGTATCGTAATCTATCGTAGCCCCATCCATAAACTGGTATGCGATGGGGTCAACGATAATATAAGGTGTTATTTCTGTATCACGATCCAACTTTTGGTCTGCGAAGGTAAGGCCATGCGTCATGCCAGAACAACCTGTGCCTTGTACAAAAGGTCTTACAGCAACCATGTTGCTTTCTATACACATGGATTTAATCTTATTTCTTGCTGATTCTGTTACTGTTATGTTCATGGCATATATCCATAGTTGACATGGGCGTAGTGTGGGGATAGTCTTTAGTTGGTGGTGTCGGAAAAATCCCCTCTCAAGGATGGGTTGGTTTCGCTCCTGTTTTCCAACCCCCGACGCCACCACAATCGAGCCGAGAAATCGGTAAATTCATATTTAACTGTGGAGTAAAACCCTACTAGTTGCTATTTGAATCTGAAAACACTATATGTTGTTGAAGAAGGGATAGCGTTTGGGCTATCCCTTTTTCTTTTTGTATTCAGAAGCATGGGCTGCTTGCGCCTGACGTTCAGCCCCCTTTCGACTTTTGTATACCTTTCCCTTGTACCCCCATTTGTAACCCCCCTTCACTTTCCTTATCGGCATACTGTCCTCCAGTGATTACATCCCAATCCAATGAGATAGCTTTATCAGCACCACTACTGTCATTGATATCTATTTCCTGTTCTATTTGACGGGGTAGTAATGTAGCTGCTACCCGAATATAGGTGCTTGGATCTTTTGTTCTGCATGTTTCGATAACGCTAGGGCCATGCTCCATAAAGTCCAATAGCATTGCATCGATAAATGCTTCACCAAACTTATTCTTTGAGCCTACAGCCCTGCCTTTACGGTTTATTCGAGGATCACCGGGAACGAAAGGTCGTCCGGGTCCGGGTGCTTTTTTTATAGAATTATCCTTTGCCACGCTTCAATGCCTCTGGTAAATGTTCTCTCATCTGCTCCCTAAATTCCCAAACCTCGCTACTAGAATCTGAAAAACAGCCTGTCTCTGATAGCTTATTTATACAAACTGCCAGCTTACCCTTCAAGGTCTTTGCACCAATGAGGTGATTCTGAAAATCAATAGATGACATGTAGGTTTGGGCGGGAACACGCATTGGTACTTCTCCTTTTGGATATATTCGTTTGTTAATGTAGTACTCTTTATCCATAGTTGCGTTCCAGCCATCGTAAAGTTATGTATTCTGCTCTATCGTAGTAGCCTTCCCCATCCAGATCATGCAACAGGACTAGCCCTCGCCACCAGTAATGAACGGTGTGACGACACCAATCCTCGACATAGTCGGGATGGACGTAACAACCAGCAGATAATCCAAAGATACGTTGACCAGTAGAGGTCACCCGTTCTGCGTGATCGAATACGTGGGAATGCCCTTGTATACAAGATGTGTGCAGTTTCGTGCATAACGCTCGCCCAATGTTTTCTCCACTTATGGGGCGACCAGATACACCTGTAGCAAAATAATGACAATACGAAATGTTATTGCGCAAGTACGGTTGTCCGAACGGTATTACTTCATCGAAATAGTCCTCATATTTCAGTATTGATGTATCTAGCCAATCCTTCATTGCCGGATGAGATTCACAGTGTCGATTAATTCGATGCTCGTGATTTCCCATTGTTATAACGCAATGAGGCTTGTACTGCTTCTCCTTATTTTTCTTCCGACGCTTGTTGTACTTGCGCATGGGATTAAATATCCGTTCAAGTGCGTCGTGGGTAACGTCACAGTCCTCTCGTAAACGTCGTCCCTCAAAAGATAGCCCTTCACCATGCGTACTCAACGAGGGCATATCTGCTAGATCTCCCAGATTAATAATAACATCTGGTCTTCTATCCATTATGAAAGATCCTACGTAATCGAATCTCTCGTTCGTATAAAGATAATGCGCGTGCGCATCAGGTATTATTAGATGTGTTGTCATTCATTAATGGGTATCCGCAAGCGGTTGTTGATAAAGTTTTCATCTTTATTACCATCCCCCCCGGTATTCTACTCAAACCAGACCAAGTATTGCTATCTGGTATATGAGAATTAGCTAGTACAATAAAGTCGCTTTTAGTTTTATTTTTTTCGACTAAATAGCCAATTGTTTTAATTACCCACGGTATCTTCTTTTCGTAAGATTGCCAACCTGAATCTTCTTCAGCATCTATCCAATGAACCTCAACTAGCTTGTGTCGGCACTGCTTGGTCATTTCAGGTAGGGATTAATTGGCGTCTTATCCCTACCTTTAAACTTAACCGGACCCGGCATCAACCATGAGAATATCATTGGCACTATGATTACCAATATCAATAACCATCCACCCATCTCCACTAGTTGGCCCAACAAGCTCCAAAAATTATCAGGTGCGCAATCCATATTAGTTACTCCAGAGTTAGATGCTCCCGTCACAAGATCCGCCACAGTCGCAGTCGTCGCTGCCCCAACACCCGCTCCGACAGGCCCGGACACTACGCTTCCCACAACTGCACCTACTGTCGAGGCTGCTCCCACTATCGCTGCTTTCTTCATGCTCGCGCACCCCAACAGTAACAGAGTTGGAATCAGTAACAACAATTTTGATGGCATTACTATTCACCTTTTTTGGCCCAATCAATTACTAATTTATCTATTTTTGTTTCTAATCTATAAACTACTTTCATAATATCTTCGAACTGGTCATCCGTTCTTACAGCACCTCTTTCCAATCTAGCCTCCATGCTGTCTATCCTTATATCGGCAATGGCTAGTTGCTCCCTTAAATCATATACAAAAGCGAATCCACATATGACTAGTGCTACGGTCGTAATTATATGACCTATAGATATTCCCTTCTGTATATGTAATGAATCGTTCGGCATTATTTCACCTTAATCGAATAGATCTGATGTAGCCTCTGGTGGGGGTCCGGCTTCACTTTCCACACTCTCCCTAAAGGCTTTTAATTTTAGAACCGCTTCATTTCTCTGTTCGTATATCTTATCCAGTTCTCTACGTTTTTCTAATGGGGTCATATTCATATCGTTTTCAATATGAGCTTTCATCTTTCCTAATTTAGATAGGTAAGATTGAACTTTTGAATACGCCTTGCGCCACCTTAATAGATCACCGTTCTCCGCAAGCACTTTCCTGGCTTCATCATATAGACCGTCACGCTTGTATTTGTTATATGCGTTTTGTAATTCATTTACTTCATGCATCTGCTCATAGAATATTTCCATCTCAGCAATGCTTTTGCGTGGATGGGCAGACACAACAGATCTAAGTGGAATTGGCAATGGCCCAAGCCAATCAAATTCATCTATTCTCTTGGTAGCTCTAGGTGGCCTTGGTCCGTGTATCAACTCCCTCGCTGGCTCAATCATAATAGTATCTAGTGCGCCAACAGTAACCATACCAAGCCAACCAAAGTATCCTTCTATAAGGTGATCTATCTGGACCGGAGACAGTGTCATATCCTCTGGAAGAAGATCATCCATCATCTCTGTAGCTGATCTAGCGAAATCAGAAGTTGATGAATGGTATTTCATGTAATCAGGCAACCTCTCCCATGACCATGATTCAATCCTTCTATCCATGAAGGAATCATAGTTCCTCATAACTTCCATCACTGGTCTAATGATCTGTGGCCTGAAGTCAAATGCCAGTTGATCCATAACGATCTGCGCTATTCGGCTTGCGGTATTATTCTTGCCCCAAAAATCCTGAGTGCCATCTACAAATTGCTTAGTCAAGCGTTCGCCAATTGATGCTATTGCACCTATTTCAAATGGCTTCGGCAGATAAAAGAATGTTCGCGTTCCAGGTACTTTTATAGGCCAGTACGTATCCTTAACCCAATCTGGTAATTGCTGGTAATCCTCGTCATCTTGCATCATCAAAGAATAACCAATACTAGCTAACACTACCGTGCCTGTTACAGCCAGGAATCTATGTCGTTGCTCTTTGTATTTAACTGATCTGGCAAGCTTATTCAGACCCTGAAGTCTAGCGTTTGTAAATGGGAGCGCACTCATCAATAGTTGAGTAACGTACCAACTGCCGTGAGATGAGAAGTTAAGTAGATCTCTCGCCTCAAAGCTGGCTTGCATATGACCAACCTCACCCCTTCTCTTCATGTAGAGGGCTGCGCGGTTGGCATTCTCCATCCTGTTACCAACTTCTCCCCAGTAATCCCAGCCCTTCTTCATAAAGGCTCCAACTTTTTCATGGGTATCTAGGATGTCTGAGTTCTTAACACCAAGTGCTACTAGCCTTCTAATTGCTGAAGGATCATCATTAAGGAATCCAAAGGAGAAAGCAGCACCGCCTGCCAACATATCTGAATATATTGGATCACCTAGTTTGGCTGTTTTAAGACCCTTTGCTACATTCCCGAATATATTCAAGTCACCCTTAGATACCGCTACTGAATGCACTGTATCCCTTATGAGGTTGCGTCCTTTGAATATCGGGTTAGCAGTAACACCAATCGTGAACGCTCTCTTAAACTTGGACATGGTTCTTATAGCCTTGCCGTCGCTTCCACCCCAATGGAGTTGTACAAGAGAATTTATAACAAGCGGATCATTTACCTCATACCAGACACGTTCCCCATCTTTAAGAACATAGGCGTAGTTTTCATACTTACTGCCCTTGGCTTCTCTTTTGCCGAATGCTACTTTAGCAACTTCCCTTCTTGCTCTACCGGAAATCTCCTTGTCGGTAAACTTTGGATTTGCAGCTTTGATCTCTGCGTAGAACTTCTTGTATAGATCTACCGCTGCTCCAGCTTTTTCTGCGGCTTCCATTGCTGCTACTGCAGCACGGTTCTTCATACTTCCATTAAGGAGAGAATGCCAATTCATCAAGGTGTTATGCAGAACATCATTCAGGGCTAATTCGCTACCATGAAGCTTTTGAATCACATCCTTCATGTTGACGAAGTCATTACTCATCGTCGGTCCACGAACAACTTCCTTATTGTCTACCTCAAATGCTCTGTAGAATGGAACATAGAAATCAGTTTCTAGTGATGCCCTTAATTCAGGTGTAAGTATTCCTGCATTAGCTGCTATATCTAATACTGACTCTTGGTATTCAGAGAGCTTGCGCATTGCTTTGGCATACACGAGTGCGCGACTCCTTCCATCTACCATTTCCCCTTGGTTCCAATGCATCATCCTTTTGATTTCATCTGCTTCAAAGTGATGCTCCCTGCCTTCTGGATGCTCTTTTGTGGGCTTACTTAATTTGTTTGCCCTGTTGCCTATAATCCATCCAAAGAATTCATTCGTTTCCCCATTCAAGTCTTGCAGTATTGGTATCAAACCTTCTTGCTCAGAAGTATCCAACCCATACCAATCGAACTCACCATCCCTGTAATATTCTTTAGGCTTACCGAAATGCAGCATCGCATGCATGATCCCATGAGCATTATCTGATAGATGCATCATCTGCCATGCTCGCATACCGTCATTACCTAACTTGACTGCGATAGGTCTGTAGGAATCAATAATGCCTTGGGTTAATTTCAATCCAGCTTCAAGCCTAAATTCCCCTAGTAGACTCCATAGGGATTTCTTTTCTGGTGATTTATTAATCCTAGCTAGAAGCTCGTTGTCTTCATCCTTGAAATCATCACGTGCATTTTTAGGTGGTAAGGCAGCAGCGAATACCTTGGGATCTAAATTATGTTTTTTAATCCACTCTTTAAGTACTCTACCCTCGTAGTTCCAAGACTTTGTGGCATTGTTATACCTGGCCTTAGTTAAGACACCAATTGCTGAATGACTGTCAGTTATACGACCTCGTTCTATAGCCTCAACCTCAGAATCAAAGAAGGCAGATGCCATCTGTTTATTCACTTTAACCAATGCAGCTACATACTCAGGCCATGTTTTTACTTTCCTGGCTAACTCTCTGTTGATGTCTCTTGGCGGATCACCCATCCTGTATTGAAACCAGAATGTAGAGTTATGGATGAGCTTGGGGCTTTCATTGCCAGCTTCTATTCCGTCTATACCATCAAACTTCTTGTCTATTAGTAGCTGTATAGCTTTTCTTATTTGTGCTTTATCTACCTTGCTCTCGCTAAAATCAACTATAGGAATGTATGTGGTAGAGACATCAGCCTCTATTGGGTGATCACTTTGCCGTATAAGTAATTCACCTAGTTCACTGTTATTGATTAAGACATACGCTGATTTGCTATCCTGATTAGTATTCGGATAATGAACACGTATTCCAAGTTTCTCAGCACCTAGCTCGATTAGTATTTCCTTAACCGCATCGCGCATAGAGTTCATCTGATCTACGTCTGCACCCGGATGAACACGCTCACGCCTAATAGTGTTAGGTTCCGAAATAGGATCTACTGGGAAATTGCCTCTATGCTTAAACCCATGCTTAACTCTGGATCTAGCAGCTTTCACTTCACCATTAAATCCATACATGATTGGGCCATCACCCATAGCAATCTTATCTATCGCACCCCTAACCAGATACTGAACATCACGTTGGGATAGCTTTATATTTAATGGCGTGTTTTCCCTTATGAATTTGATCAATGCTCGAAAGATCTTCTCCACAACGGTGAACTTGTGAGAGTTTCTAGTTTGCACCAGCAGGGCTATGACTTCCTCAACCTGCTCAACGGTATCATCCGCATAATCGTATGCACCCCTTACGTCATCGAAATAAGGTTTAAGTTGTTTGCTGTTCTTGTTATTTACTAGATCAGTAATGATGTCAGAGTAGGCTTCAGCACCAAGAACTTTAGGCAACCCATAGTGAACCCCAATCTCGTGCATGAACATCTGTCGTGCAGATTCACTATTCAGTTGATCAGAGAATAGATATCCCTTGTTATCTACGTACATGCCATAGACAGCACCAGCTTCTTTTGCTTTGGCTTGAAGTTCTGGAGATAGGCTGCGAACGCTATCAACTATATTCAGTATCCCTTCCTGCTCAAAGTGGGCTATGTTTTCTTCGCCAAAATCCCTAACGAGTGCTTCTCTAACCCTAGGACTAGAAAGCCCGCTTGGAGCGGGCATGTATGGTTCAAGGCGGGCTGCTTTAGCAGGGGGTATTACTATTTCGTCAAGAACTCCTTCAGACGAGACACCACCCTCAATTTCTGTTGCGGAGTCAATGCCTCCTTGTGCAAGACCCAGGAGTGTATCCAGTTCCGTAAGTAACTCCGGTCCTCTGACGGGTCCAAATTGCTCGATTGCGAGTCGCCTGAGAGCGTCTTCGTTTTGTTCGAGTTGCTTGCCATATGATGTACTCCGTGCCTTCTCTATTGTATCTATTATGGTCTTAGTGACCTGTCCATGATAGCAGCCAAGACCACCACCTTTATCGCATCTGGTGCAGTTCCATTCATCATTTGCCTTGCCCACTTTCTTGATGCCATCATCAATCGGACAAACAAATCTTGCTTTTCCTTTCTGCGCCCATGCGGGTAGGAGAGATACTGCTTTTTCACCAAGTAATTTTTGACCTAATTTAACAGGTAGTATTACACCACCGTGTTTCTTGAATCGTTCTTCTTGTTGCTCAAGGAAGGAAACGTCTGCATCTGTTCCCTCATATACATACGCTATACCAAGATCTGGATTATCAATAGCTAGTTGCAGATTTGTTTGATCAATAGATAACAGTCGAAGATTAAAATCTGAAACCTTTCTTAGGAAATCTGGATGCTTAGAAAATACATGTATACGTATTCTGTTACCATCTATAGATACCTTATTAATTTCCTCTACGAATTTAGCCCATTGATTGTTGCCATCACCCTTGTCAAATATCCTAAGTGCTTTGCCAGTATAAAATTCTGCCATACCAGAATAATTTCTTGCAATAATTTTCGCTGCCCTAGCGGGGTCATTCTGTACTGCCCAATCGGTTAATTCACCCTTGAGTATGTTATTGGTCTGTATGTAAAAACCTTTTGTGGCATAGCAAAACTTAGCGCAGTTTTTACTTGGTTCGCAGTTAAGGAAGCTTGAGTTAACGGAATTAACAGGTTTATCAGCATGACCTACTAACCCAACCCTTTCCGCTTCAGCCCATATAGCCTCATAACCACCAGCTTCTACCTTCTTGCGGAAGTTCTGAACCCTGGTGGTGTTGTAATCCCATATGCTGAGATACGGTGGTTTCTCACCTCGAATGAGATACTCCATAGCATCGCGGAATATTGCGCCTTCAATGGCTTGTCTAGACCAATCGGTTCCAGCGTTATCCCTGAGTGCCTGTCTAGTTGCGTCAGGGTTATCCTGCGAATCTATTCGCCTGTCTACTACAGTTTTTAACTCTGGACTTAGCTTATCGTAATCGCTGTGCTGTAGAGTTTTGTATTCCTCTATCTTCTGGTTTAGTGTGAAGTTCTTTCTGGTTACTGTTCCAGATTCATCCTCACCGATAAGGTCATCCCATTTATGAATTGGCGCACCTTGTGGGCCATACTCCTCTTGCATACGGCTCTGGAAATCTGCGAATGTTGTTGGGGTTCTTACCCATATCCCACCACCTATAGATACACCCTTAAATTCATCACCTTGGTCAGGCATCCTCCGCATATCAAGCTTGTTGCCCTCGTGATCAGATACCAACCTAAACAACCCAGTATCGCTTAGTAGCTTTCTTCCTCGTTCCAGATGAGTTTTTATATAATTTTTTCTATGACCACCCATGCGTAATGGGGCTGACGTAAAGGTAGGATAGTTGAATCCGTAAAGATAAGAACCACCCGTCATTCTCAGGAACGCTCTAAGCGTTGCGGTAACTCTAAGCTTTTGCTGTTTGGTTAATGGCTTCCTTCGTTCGCTATTCTCAATGAATTCACCAACAAGAGCATCAATTGGAAGCTCCATAAGTCCAGCTATCTTTCCTTCAGCATCTCTGGAAACTATAACGAATTGTTCTGCGGATTTTGTGAGATCAATTCCGGCTAAAGCCAAGTCACCCATTCGAAGTATGTCTCTACCAAGCATCGGGTGATCTTTCAGCATTAACTTTCTGTCGCCACGTATTATATTTTTAGCTTCTTCAGGAACTTTTTTGAGGTTCCTGCCGAATGATCTAGCTGCTGATCTGTACTCCCAACTTCCGAATGGATTCTTACCCGGTATAAACGCATACCTTGATTGGTCAAGGATAAGTGATCCACGGTAGTCCATACCCAAATGTTTTACGATCCTTGCTAATGAATCATGCACTTGAACGTCGGCTTCTGAAGGTCTTGGGTTTCCGCCCGGATGGTTGTGCAGCATGGACATTGACACAGCACCTAACGACTGCGCATTCTTGATCATGTCAACTAGAGATTCTGCCGTTGCGTATTGACCACCCCCAGGTACGTCTGGGACGATCTTAACTGATGCTGGATGTCTGGATGTTACGCCTGTTTGGGCTATGATTTTATTATTTTCATCAAAGAAAAAGTATCTGGCTGTCTCAAACATCGGGTTCCGATAAATTTGAGCAATAGCAGCAAGATCTTCTATGCTCTCTGCGACTTGACCAATAAGTGTAGTCTGTCCTTTATCTCTGAAGTCTGAGGATATTTTATTGGCAAGCAATGAACCTCCGAGCCTCTGCACAATGCGCTCAAGGAAGTTCTTTGATTTCTCTTCAGCTTCTTTGCGTGTTTTGGGATAAGGTTCATTTACCCCTTCATCCATATCAAACAACTCAAGCTGATTCTTTGTTGGTATACGGCGACCCTTCCTATCTGTAGTTGATACAACTAGGGTGGGTGATTCAAGTGTGGTGGGTATTTCTGCGTCTGTTACGCCGTACTTTTTCGCAACCTCGTCGAAGGCTTCTCTCCGATCATCAAGGTATGTGAGTAGATCTCCGAATCCGGCTTCGCGAAACTCATTCCTGATAGATTCTCCAGTTGGGTCCGCATCCCAGTTGTGGGTGACTTCTTCGGTAGTCGTCGTGAAGAGTTCTGCTGTGTAGCCATATTTAGCCTTTGTCCTTCCGTAGAGTTTGCCTATAGTTCTTGCGAAATCTGCTTTTGATTTACCAGTGTTGTAAACAGATATTGTCGTTGGCGATGTGACAGTAAAGCTCGCGTTATCCCCGAATGCCTTATTCAATTCACCAATGAAAAGGTTTTCCCTATTGCCTAGTGGCTTTTTGAATTTTATTGTAGCACCGACGTTGGTCTGCTCTATTTCTACGTCCAGATTTACATCCGGCATAGACATAGATACGGACCCCGTCCTGTATATATACATGGACGCTAGTGCATACAGTCTGGAGATTTTGCCTTGGTCTGCTTTGGGGGATAGGGTTAGGGTTGCTATGGGATTACGTACCCCTGCGACCCTTAGAATTCCGCGTTTCTGGTTGACATATATCCCGGCGAGTTTGCCGAGCAACATGTCTTTGCCTGCAGCGGAAGTGATGACACGATGGGCATCGGCGTGAAACCTATGAAATGCTTGCCCAGTGAGTGTGCGGAGTTTCCCGAATATGCTGCTGCTTGGGAAAAAACCTACTGTTATAGTGCGTTTCTTGGAAGGTGAAGGTCTACCTAGTCTTGTTTCCGTTTCAAGGCTATCAACATAATCATTAATAGCTTTCCTTTCCTTCTTGCTCCAGCTTTCATTATCTTTTAATGATTGAACTCGTTTGCGCAGTCCTTCCCAATCTACTGATACTTTCTTTCCAGGCTCTCTGGTTACAAATTCAGATTCAAGCTCTTGGATAGATGCTGCAACATTCTCAGGTACTACTCTGGCACGTTCCTTTTCTGCCCTACGTTCGGCTTCAGTTGCTTTCTTGGCACGAGTTCTCTGCCGCACCGCCGCAGACCTCGTTTCCTGCACCTTACTCTCAAGAAGTTCGAAGTAGTCATCAATAAGCCTATCCTGAACACGGGTGGAGCCTACTCCTGAATTAACTAGCGTTTCTGCCCCGTATGCTATTGGTTCAAAGTGGAGTGCTTTGTTCTTGCCTCTACGGACAAGTCGGTATCCCATATTCTTTAAGGCTGCATTGATTGCCCCAATCTGATTGGGACGCTCCAGAGCATTTCTGTACGTTCTTACAACTTCTATCTTAGAGTTTTTATCGCCAGCGGGAACACCCCGCGCACCAGCACCTGCTGGTAACTTACGCTTACGAATGATTTGAGCAACTTGCGCAGCGGAAACATCCTTCGAATCTGGAACAAGCTCACTTCTATCGGGTAAACGGTTAAGTATTTTACTGGCGAGGCGACGAGCAAGGTTGGTTGCTTTCTCTGCGCTCTTTTCTTTTGACCGTTCGGCTAAACCTTCAGCCCGTGCAACTTCAAATTCCTGGGCAAGAACATCCTCTTCCTGCTCTATTTCTATATCCCTGCGCAATCCCTCTGCGACAGGCAGGACAGGTCTTGTTTCTCTAGTTACTGGCGGAACTACAGCTTCCCCAGTTTCTGGAACTGTTAGAGCCATGCCAGCAGGGGTGAAGGCGAACTGTTGTCGTCCAGCATCCCCACGCATGATTACATTATCTATAGGCACAGTAATCTGTACCGCACTTTGACCACGTGCCAATGACACGCCATGAGATACAACGCTACCTACAAAAGCGCGATCAAACTCTGCGCCAGCTTCCAATGCTTCTAGTTGATCAGTATCTACTGCTACATATAGATCAACCGTTTCCCCTCCGAACGCTCGTCGGAGTATGTTATGAATTGAGAATTGATATGTATCGTAGCCAGGAAGATCGCGAGAACCCTCTACTATAGTAGTTGGATCAGTTCGAGGATCTAGTTTGCCTACTTCTAATTCATATGCTTTTAGTGTTTCATTTAATGCATTGCCAAGGCTATCTTCTGCATTCTCAGTTGCTGTGCGTAAATCAGAATTTAATGTCTCTGGATCTACCGTACTACCACCCTCATCCATGAGAGCTTTAAGTTGCTCCCTACGCATCCTTTTGCGTTGATGCCTATTAAGGACAGTTACACCAGCAGCAGTAAAAGCACCGTGACCACCAGCAGCTACAGCTTCCGCTGCACCCTGGTCAAGAACCCTAGCAAGGTTAAGACCTGTTTGGGTATCTATAGTGGACATGGCCTCTTCTGTGCCACCCTGAATAAATTCAGTACCCATCTCTTTGCCGACTATCTCTGCAGCAGTTCGTTTAGCCGTCTTAACAACACCAGCACCGCCAGTTCGAAACGCCCTTTGTAGTGGCTTGATGCCAGCTATGCGCTCGCCTACGATGTTAACGACTGCAGCAGGAAAGGCATAAACAAAATCAGATACTTCTAAATCTGCTTCAGTTCTACCATCATTTCTTGCGCGGTCTTTAGCTATTCTATTTGTTTCAGACCCTACAGCAAATACAGAACCTGCACCTGTTGCAACGTATGGAAGATAAGCTATAGATTGTGGGGTATGCTCCCACATGTAATGAAGTACGGGGAATGGATTTCCCTTCGCTGCAGAACTCTTAGCATTTTCCCAAGTTGCATTTGGATTATATTCATATCCATATACTTCCCTGAAGGTTTCGATGATATCACCACCGTACCTTCTTAAAGCGTCATTACTGGTAAGCCTGCCAGTAAACTCTACGCCTTCTCCAAATATGGTTCCTAAAGTTTGAGCAAAAGCACGTGGCATACCGTCTTTTATTGACCATGCACCAACGGATTCACCATTTTCGTATCTAGGTAATAACCTTGCTGCCCTATACTCGGCTGCGCTTATAGTGCCAGAAGCTGTTGTATCAGGTAGAGTTATCTCAGGCTTTTCAGCATTAGCATTTGGTTGCCCCTGCCCTAGATTTTTTCGTATATTATCAAGATCATCTAAGGTAAGACCTGAGTCTCGCGATGTAATTGATGCCATGTATTATTGCTCTGAAGCGGTAAAGCCAAGCTCTTTAATAAGTAATTCTATTACCTTTATCCTTTCTTCTTTATCACGGATCTTTACCCCACGGTGAGGTGATTGCATAAATTGTAACTGGCTTTTAAGGTACTCTTCTGGATCACCAGATTCAATTGCTTGATCTTTTGTTACGTCATACCAAATGCTATCTATTTGTTTATTTGTTTTTTCAGTAGTAACATCCAAATCAGCTTTGGCAGCAGCAATTTCATCTTTTTTAGCATCAAGTTCTGCATCAACGGAAGTAGCTGGTTCTTTAATGAGTCCCCTACTAGTACCAGTACCTGGTTCATCAGGAGCTACTCCAATAACATGTTCTATAGCTTCTACGAGTCCTGGTTCATTTCTTTCATCTTCAGATAGAGCACTCATTCCATCCCTACGAACTTTCATCACCAACATGGTAAAGAAAGGTCGGTAAGCAGTTATCCAAGCTTGCGCTGCCTCTGATAATGGGGGTGCTTCCAGAGATGGGACATCACTAGGTTGCGATTCACCACCCAATCTTGCAACCATCTGATCTACAGTTTCATTATCGTTCAATAACCCACGCTCACGAGCAAACCTCAAAACTGCTTCATCCTGACCAAGCTCCAATCCAGGATGAGAAATCAGTATCTGAAGCATTTCCGCTTGCTCTAACGTACTCAGTTGATCAGCATTAATCTCTGTCCAGTAATCAGCAACCTGCCTATCAAAATAAGCTGGAATATCGGATACCTCCTGATCTTTAAGCCATTGTCTGCCACCAACCTGCAGTACACCAGCTACGACAAGACCAGCAGCACTTCGTTTTAAAAACCCCCAAGGCTTTATTTTCTTGCTCCACTTTAATGCTCTTTCAACACCTATAGGAGTAAATAAAGAAGCAATATTTAACCAGCCTGATTCTAATTTGCTTAATTTCTCTTCCGTAGATGGTACTGGGCCTAATGGGGATTTAGTTTCTAATGTAGCAACGCTATTAAGCTGTTCTTTTGTGTATTTTCCTCTAAGCTCAACAAGATCGTCTATAGTTATATTTTTAAATTGGCCTGGATTACGTTCCAATAGACTAATCATCTGATCTATAACTTGACCTATAGTGAATCCTTCTTCAGAAGTTCTTGACCAATATTCAACTATTACATGCGTTGGTTCAGAGCCAGTTAGTGCATCTGTAAGTCGATCAGTAGACAATCTGGGTGTTCCAGATGTTTGAGGAGTACCATCTGTACCATCACCAGTAACAATTCTCTCCGCATCAGTTGCGTCTAAAACTGCGGATTCTGTTGTATCTGGAAGTAATTGCCAGCCTCTACTAGCAAAGTCAGGATCAAGCAACCTCCAAACAACTATATCTTCACCAGCTTCATTTTTTTCTTTGAATTTTTTCAAAGTTACTTGACGACTTGCTCCATTCCAAGCCTGGATTGTTAACTTTGTTACTTTTTCAAAGCTTTCTGCCTCTACTTTATATTTTTCTTGTTCTTTAGCGTATTGATGTCCAAGACCCATCCTGGATCTATCGTATTGGTCAGCCATACCCATCTTCATTAACTCAAATGATTCAATCCTATGTTGCTTGGCTAACTCAGCAACATTCTCATACTCCATTTGCTTCATGCCAGCTATCTGTGGGCCTAGCTTTTGTAATCCTGTTCCTAATTCTGAAAGGAATGATCCTGTCGCTGCACTAGCCATTAAACGATCTCCTCTTCTGGAAGTTCTTCGGGTGGAACTTCACCTTCTGGCAAAGGTGGCTCTAATCCCGGTACTGTAGGTGGTCCTGATTGTGGGCCAGCTAATGGATTACCCATAACCGCTCCTGCCCCTATATTGGAAAGGTTAGAACCTTCCTCGCTATCTGGTTGCATATCATCGTATTCGCCGTTGAATACGGAGTCCATAAAAGCTTCTACGCGATCAGTAGGCAAAGCACCACGTTGACCCATTTCCTTGCCAAGTTCACCAGCAACAATGGTCAGTGTTGTGGATTTATCCTGCAGTTCCTGTTCTTCGGAGTACTGCTGATTCTGTACTGGGTAAATACCAGAATGCTCACTCATCTCGTAAACTTCTTCTGTAATACTGGCGGCAACATCCATTAGGTAATCATAAGGTGGTTGTCGTCCAGACATATTAATAGCAGCAAGATCCTGGGCTAGGCTATCTAATACAACCATAGCAGCATCTTCTACGAAATCCTGTGACTGCTGAAGCATGTTTGCGTACTTATCAAACATGGGGCCATATAGCTTTTCTTTTGCGCTGGCTACCATCCTTCGTGCAGTTTCTGCGTTTACGGAATCAGGGGCGAACTCCTGTGGCATCTCTGGTCCGGGCGCACCAGGTATTACGCCTTCAGGTACTACTTCCTGTGGCATTTCAGGTGGAGCGTTTAGTAATCCTTTATTAGCCATACTTATACCTGTATACCTTTCCAATCGATGCCTGGAACTCCACTAGCTTTCCATTTATCGGGGAGCTTTTTCCTTTTAATCTTTTCCGCAGCCCGTTGTGTCTGATATCCACCGACAGCAGATGACAATAATCCAGCAGCCTGGACACCCAAAGCGATCTTGTTATACATCGCTTGGTTCTTCATCCAATCACCCTGAGTCTTCGTCAAGTCAGTAATAGCTTTATAATAATCAACCTGTTCAGGAGCCAACGTAGGTACTGTCACATTCTGATTCACTAAACTTGAGCCAGTTTGTGTTGTACCAGTTTGACTGACATTCATAAATTGTGCATCTGTACCTGCTGCACTCGCTGCTTGGAAATCAGTCGCGGTTTCCGGTAAATGCACCGCACTGTCAGGCAACTGGGTAAACTTAGACATATCCGTAGCACCAACTTCAGTAGCAGCTAACTGATCTGTGGGAGGTTGTAATCCCTGATAAATTTCTGGCTGTATACCAGCAGTTGGAAGCCCAGCTTGTTGGGATATGACGCGCAGCTTCGCATTCATAAGGTCTGTGGTCATTTTGGTAGCCATTTCTGGACCAGCAGTCGTTAAGTAATGACTATATGTTTGACCAGCACTTGCCCCTACGTTAGCGGCTTCAGTGATATGTGCTGCTGAGAATTGAGTAATTCCCATTGAGTTACGCATAAAACTTAATGTCTTTACTGCGTTTGTTCCAGCAACAACCTGAGAAGATAAGGCCAAGCCATTCGTAGCACCCATCACAACAGCTTGTGAGTAAGCAGAAGCAGATGCAGTAGCACTACCACCACTAACCATAGCTGATATGGCGTTTCTCCATATCTGGCCTGAGTGTGTGAAAGCACCAGCAATACGAGTGCCTAAAGTAGCACCAGCGTATGCCGGACCCGTTCCAGTAGCAACGCCTGCAGCGGCTCCAGCCCCTCCAGCAGCACTCATCAGGTAAGCACCACCAAAGTAGATGGCAGCAGCTATAGCAATCTTCTTCCAGTGCTTTTTGACGAATTTCTTTACTGATCTAAAGACCTTCTTTACTGATTTAAATATACCGCTCATATTTATGCCTCTAACCTGAATAAACCGCCAAGTTTCTTGAATCCAACAGCTTGATATAATTTCTCAATTCTCTCAACATCCCCAATTTCACTAGTAACACCCAAAGTAACATCCCTTATTATTGGCTTGGACTGAACCCAAGCTTTGAATTTCCTCAATAAAAATCCAGCAGATCCCCTTCCTTTGCCATTGGCACAGAAGAATAAATTAGTGGCGTAATGTCTGCGTGAGAACCACAGTTCTGTACTAACTACACCTAGTGCAGCACATATCTGACCATCACGTTCTACAACCCATATGTGATGCATCTTGCTGGAGAACATTGCTGTCAAGTTCTTCTTAGCAATATCCCTATTGATGGATATATCCTTATACCCCCCGTCATCATGGAAAGGGGTTAAAAACTCTATTAATTCTGCGACATCCTTTAGATTCGCATCTCTTATCATGCTGTAAATTTAACTTTCTTCACAGGATCATTATAGGCTTTACAACTTAATATCAGAGCATCCAACTGCTCCTCTAGTTTTTTAACAGCAGACTCATAAATCTCTTGGCTCATTTCCTCTTTACCGTAAGCTATAAATAACTCCTGCTCTTGTAATGCAAAGTTTGTCATAGCATTCTGTGAGCATACAGATTTTAACTGAACTGCAGCTATATCATAATCCAGTTTCTTCATACGCTCTGTAAAACTTCGAGTTAATGCAGCTTCGTATGATTGCCATTTCCTGTTGGTTTTATTTTCTCTGGCATTCCACTGCCTTACAAAACCCTGCTGCCTTGCTTCATGCGCCCTATTAAGCGCGGCGTTATAAGTTGTAGCTTCAGTAGTGTATACAGTTTTTGAATGATCATTAACAGCCCTGACATCTTCGAGATCCGCGCCGTAGAAGTGAGTGGCGTCCAATGAAGCAACTTGAAATGCATGCTCCATAACAGCGGACAAGCCAGCAGCTTCAGCTATAGCTGTATTAAATAGACCTCTAGCAGCTAGTGCTGTCTTTGCTTCGTATTTAACTTTCTCAGCTAAATCTCCAGTTAAGAGATTAGCCATTCTCTTTTCTACGATTTCAGAATCAGATAAGCCACCTTTCTTCTCAACGGCAGCCATTGTCGGCATGCCTCCAACTTCCGTTTGGGCTAAATCAACGCTTTCATCTCCAACATCTACTATTCCTTCCTCTGAATAGGGATCGTATTCATCCCCATAAACGCTATCGCTTGGTTCTGGTTTATCGTCTGGATCATCTGCATTTTCTTTGTCTTTGCATTTGGTTCCATCCCATGTTTGACCAGTAGGACAGCACACACGACAGTTGGGCCATGTACCGCATTTCTTAGTACCACCGTCATTAATGCATGACTTTTGCGTTTCATCTGCCTTACAGGAGCAATCACTCTGCATGGTCTGCCCACTTGGGCATTTATTAACGCAGTTTCCACCGCATCTAACCTGACCACTAGAGCATTTAGCAACGCAATTACCATCTATGCGAACTTGACCAGATCCGCATTTGGCAACGCAATTTCCGTTTACTAATTCTTCATTGGACTTACAGCCACCACCAGTTTTAGCAACGCACTTTCCTTTACCATAATCCCAAACCTTGCCACCACTACATTGCTTGGCAACTGTTCTCTGCAGGTTATCGTAACAAGCAGTTCCGGGAACGCACTTAGTAGCACCTTTATATTTCTGATCTAGTAATGCCTTAGATTCACCAGCATGGGCAATACCAAACGCTTCTTTAGTAACAACCCCACCCATACGCGCAATCCAATACTTGGCTTGAACGCTATTTGGGTTTGTTCGTATTTCATTCCAGGCGTCAGTAAGATCTTTGTGATCATCCACATACTGTGCATAGTCGTATCCTGATTTAGCCGTGTACGTATTCTTATTAGGGGACTTCTTATTGATGTCATCAATTTCTGCCTGAGTATACTGATGACCATCTGTTCC
>Ga0208179_1000467_pt1 | contig 26116 bp, 23 predicted proteins | sample Malvired_Geostar_FD_184238 | JGI IMG/M metagenome (GOLD analysis project Ga0208179, IMG submission 184238) | Marine viral communities from the Global Malaspina Expedition - Malaspina viral metaG DeepMed_Geostar (SPAdes) (version 2) | ecosystem: Environmental > Aquatic > Marine > Oceanic | place... | reverse complement strand
CGTAAAGCGCTGTCGTTGGCGCTCGCGCTGATGCTCGCGGGCATGCTGGGCGTCGGTTTGGCCTTCTTGCTCGAGCATCTCGATAATGGCATCGAGACGGGCCGCGATTTGGAGCAGATGCTGGGGGTTCCGCATCTCGTCTCGCTGCCGGCCACACCGGCCGAGAAGGGGCCTGACCGGAAGGTTCTGAGTCCGTTGGACTATTTGCTGGCAAAACCCTTGTCGGCATTCTCCGAGTCGCTGAGAAGCCTGCGGTCTGCCTTGCAATTATCGAATGTGGACAACCCGCCCAAGGTGATTTTGTTTACCTCCGCTCTGCCAAGCGAGGGCAAGACAACAACCTCGTCGGGTTTCGCGCGGGCGGCCGCGGCTGCCGGTCTCAAGGTTGTTCTGGTGGACTGTGACCTCCGGCATCCGAGCGTTCACAAGGCATTCGGGATTACCCGGCCGGAGCTGGGGCTTGTGGAGATGCTGGCAGAGCGACACGAATTATCTCATGTGTTGATCAAGGATCCGAAAAGCGAACTCGACATCCTTCCGATCGCGACCGGTACGGCAAACCCGTCTGATCTCCTGGGGTCAGAGCAAATGCGATTGCTCCTCAAACGCTTGCGCGACGACTACGATCTCGTGGTGCTCGACAGCGCGCCGGTGCTCCCGGTGTCCGACAGCCGTGTTCTCTCCCGTGTCGCTGATGAGACCGTATTTGTGGTGCGCTGGAGCGAGACGCCGCGCGATGCGGCGCAAGCCGCGATCCGCGAATTGCGTCTTTACGACGCCGCTATAGCCGGCGCCGTACTCGCGGTTGTTGATACAGCCGCGCAAGCCAAGTATGGCTATGGCGATGGCGGTTACTACTACGGCAAATACAGCCGGTATTATGTCAACTGAGAGTGATCGCGGCCGTTGGCTCCAATGGGGCCTTGCGGTTGCGGGTCTTTTGGTAGGCGGTCTTTTGGTGGTCTCGGCCGTCCCCCGTATTGCTGCCTATTGGCTTGTGCTTCCTGCGAGTGCTTCCCTTGATGCGATTGATGAGGGGCGAGAGATATCTCTCGAGAATGCCGAAGCCGCGTTTCGGTCCTATAGCGAAGCATTGGCTTGGCGACCCGAAGATCCGACATTGCGAGAAGATCGGGCTCGGCTCGTCAGCCGTCTGGCCCGCCTCGACCCGGGGGCGGCCGACCGTTGGAAAGAACTCGCGGTTGAGGATCTCCGGCAAACCGCTGCCTTGTCACCCGGGAACGGCACGGCCTGGGCCCGGCTTGCAGAAGCCGAGCTTGAAGCGGGCGCGCCTGTCGAGAAGATTCTCCCCTACTTGAGGCTCGCCCGGCTCACCGCGCCGCGCCGCGCCTCCGCGCTTTTGCCCCAATTGTCGATTGTCATGCGTCACTGGGAGGCGATGCCTGATGAGATGCGGACCCATGCTCTGGCCGGTATCAAGTCCTTTTGGACGCGCAGGGCGATCAGGCCATTGCTTGTCTCAATCTATCTCGATGCGGGTTTCGAGGCCCGGGCGGCTTTTCGAGAGCGGCTCGGCGAGAATGAACGGGCTCTGCGGGACTTCGACCGGCTTGTGGCGTCAAGCCTTGACCGGTGAGGCGGCTCTTTGCCTCGCAGGGGCGGACTGAGCGACCGCAAGTCCCATCATGAAAGCGTAGAGCACGGCGACAGCAGGAATCTGCAAACTGAAATCGACCAGGGCGTGAAGGCCTACGAGCAGCGTTGCAGCAACGCCCAGTGCTGGGAAGCTTTTATGGCGTTTGCGAGCGCCGATGCCGCGAAAGGCGATCCGGGCAAGCAGCAAGATCGACAGATTGAGGGCGAGGGCCGCCACCAGCCCCAGCTCCATCGCATTTTCGAGGTAGGTGTTATGCGCCTTCTCCCAGAGTGCGAAGATGTTCGGGTCGTTGGCCCGATAGGGCTCGATCGCCAGCTCATATGTTCCTAACCCCGTGCCGGTCAGGGGGGCGGTCTGGATCGCACTGGTGGTGGTTGCAAAGAGTGTCGTTCGAAGATCGGTCTCAAGCGATAATCCTTGGCGCTCCAGGCGGTCAATGAAGTTGCCACCACCTGCGATGACGGCGATTCCGACGATGATAAGGATTGCAAATCCGATGGGCCGCCCTGGTGCACGGCTCCGGCGCCCGAGTTGCAGGAGTATCAGCGCGCCAAGCGCGAAAAATGAGGCCAGGATGCCGCCACGTGAGGTGGTAAGGAGGAGCGCCAACATGATCAGGAGGAGGACACCCGTGAGCCAGCCCGACTGAAAGATCATGTGTTCGATGACGAGGGCCGCCTTGCGACGCAAGGGCCGTTCGAGGCTCAAGAGATGACGGATGCGCTCCAGAAACAACGACACGGCGGCAAGGAGCGTTAAGCCCGCAAAGGTCGCGAATGAGTTGCGGTTGATGAAGCTCGAGGTGAGAGACGCGCTCGGTCTCGCGCCAATATTGCCAAGGAGCCAGTCTTCCCCGCCAAAAAGAGCGAACAATCCATAAAGCGAGTAGGCCGAGCCGGCTGCAATGATGGCAAGCCGGGCTTGGGCGGCCCGTGCTGGGTCGCGCGTGAGCAGGAGTGCGAGCCAGAAGATGCCGGCATAGGCTATGAGCTGCATTGCGCCATCATATGTCGCTGAAGGGACAATGCTGATATGGGCAGACAGGGGTACGACGAGGGCCCCGGACGCTTCGCCCCATAATGGGGACGCCCATGAATTAAACATTCCGGCGTCCGGGGCGGGTAAGGGCGCTGATTGGACTAAAATCCAGAACAGTGTCAGCCCGTAAAGTACCAGCGGTAAGGCAAGCGATTTGAACCGCGTTTTGTCGGGACCTTCTGGAGCTGTACTGGCAAGAGCTCTATGGGTGGACCATGCGATCAAGAGGATGCCGGTTGAAGCTAGCAGCAAAGCTGCAGGCAAAGGACGGTTGCTGCCGAGCGGGAAAGGTGCCAGCAAGATCACCGCGAGGATGCCCCAGAAAATATGTCGGAATGCATAAGGGGCGAGGGAAGAGGGCATGGAGGCTTTGCAGGTCCAGAGGATATGGGAGAAGATGCTGGTCGCGGGAGGACTGAATCCAGCCAGATTGACTACGACATTGGTAATAGAAAACCTGCGGTAAGTCAGCGCATGTGTCATCTTTCACAAGCGTAGCAACCGACAAGGTTTAGTCTACTCAGTGTGGTCTTTGCTATTGCCTCTGACGTTAATCATTAAGCTGAAAACTCTTGAGATAGAGAGTTAGGCATGTGTCTCCACTATTGCCTGACAACGCGGCGCAGCATAGTTTTCCCTTGGCGAATTACGATATTGGGGGATTTTGAGACTTGTCTCGAAGAGGAGGAATCGCCGACTGGGAGGCAGGCGGTAAAGGAAGCGGTGCATTATCGTGTGATTGTCAGCAGGCGGCGGCTGCACACGCGCATATGCACGATCCGTCCATGAAATCCGCTAGAGGTCACCTGTCTGATGATGATTGCTTTCTGCGCCGCAAAACATGCAGAGGTAGGTGGTATGCGGCGTCGACAAAGCCTGGTCAGGAACTAAAGGCCGCCCAGCATCTTGAGCGCCAAGGGTTTCGAACTTTCACGCCCTCGGTCGTAAAGACGGTTCGTCATGCGCGGCGCCGAACGGAACGGCAGGTTGCTCTTTTCCCGGGGTATCTGTTCGTGCGATTCGATATCGAGAATTGCGCGTGGCGTGCGGTAAACGGGACGCTTGGTGTACGGTCGCTGGTAATGGCGGGCGAACGGCCTTTGCCGGCACCAAGGGGTCTTGTCGAGAGCTTCATCGAATTGTCAGACAATGCGGGTCTCATGCAGTCCGCATTCGAGCAAGGGCAGCGGGTCGAGATATTGTCCGGTCCTTTCGCAAGCTGGGTGGGGACGGTCGAGCGCATGGATGACAGGGGGCGTGTGTTCGTTCTGCTGCGTCTGATGAACGGTGAAAACGCTGTCGCGATGGACCGTGCAGCGCTCTGGCCGGCGGCCTGAGCGACAACAAGCGTACGCCGCAGTGCCGTTTTGTACCCGCTCGGCGAGATTTTGCCCGGGGTGATTCACCCGCGGGTGCGGTAGCAATGGCGTGGCAGTGAGTAGGCGTTTCGCATCACAAGAGGAGGGTATCAGGCGTCGATGAAGCGAATTTTCGTTACAGGTACGGCGGGGTTCATTGGCTTCCACCTATCGAAGCTGTTGCTCGACGAAGGGCATGTGGTCGGTGGTTATGACGGCATGACGGATTATTACGACGTGCGCCTAAAGGAACGGCGTCATGCCATGCTTCGCCAGAACGAACGCTTTACGGCGACGGAAGCCATGCTGGAGGACGGAGCGGCGCTCGGCGCGGCGGTGGCGGCGTTCAAGCCGGATGCGGTCGTTCATCTCGCCGCGCAGGCAGGCGTGCGCTACAGCCTCGAAAATCCGCGCGCCTATATCGACTCGAATGTGGCCGGCACACTGAATGTCATGGAGGCGGCGCGGGCGGCGGGTGTCCGGCATTTGCTGATGGCATCGACCAGTTCCGTCTATGGCGCGAATGAAGATATGCCGTTCGACGAGCGGCAGAAGGCCGACACGCAGCTCACCATCTATGCCGCAACGAAAAAGGCCAATGAATCGATGGGGCATGCCTGGGCGCATATTCACGGGCTTCCCGTCACCATGTTCCGCTTTTTCACGGTTTACGGGCCCTGGGGCCGGCCGGACATGGCGCTCTTCAAGTTCACGAAAGGCATTCTCGAAGAAACGCCCATCGACATCTACAATCACGGCGACATGTATCGCGACTTCACTTACGTGGACGATCTGGTGCGCGGCATCCGCCTGCTGATCGATGCAGTGCCGGGCGGGCCGGAAACAGCGGTGGAGGACGATAGTCTGAGCCCGGCCGCTCCGTTCCGCGTGGTCAATATCGGGAACTCGGACAAGGTGAAGCTGCTCGATTTCATCGAGGCGATCGAGGATGAGCTCGGCCGGAAGGCGATCCGCAACTACATGCCGATGCAGACGGGCGACGTGCCGGCCACCTGGGCCGATGCGAGCCTGCTCAAGCGGTTGACGAGATACAGCCCGCAAACGCCCTTCCGCGAAGGCGTCGCGCGTTTTGTCCGCTGGTATCGGGACTACTACAATGTCTGAAGGTCACATGTTCAATCTGACGCTTGAAAATGCCCGCATAGCGGTGATCGGTCTCGGCTATGTCGGCCTTCCGCTGGCGGTGGAATTCGGCAAGTCGCGGTCCGTGCTGGGTTTCGATATCAATGCCGCGCGCGTTGCCGCGCTGGAAGCGGGGCATGATGCGACGCTCGAGGTCGAGGACCGCGAGCTGAAGGAGGCGGCGCATCTGCGCTTCTCGGGCAATGCGGCCGATCTCGCTTCCTGCAACACCTTCATCGTGACTGTGCCGACGCCCATCGACGCGCACAAGCGGCCGGATCTGGCGCCGCTCATCAAAGCGTCGGAGACGATCGGCAAGGTGCTGAAGCGCGGTGATATCGTGATCTACGAGTCGACCGTCTATCCCGGCGCGACGGAGGAAGACTGCGTTCCCGTTCTCGAGCGCGCCTCGGGGCTCCGCTTCAACGAGGATTTCTTCGCAGGCTACAGCCCGGAGCGTATCAACCCCGGCGACAGGCAGCACAGGCTGCCCTCCATCATGAAGGTGACCTCCGGCTCGACGCCGCAGGCCGCCGAATTCGCCGACGCGCTCTACCGCTCCATCGTCACCGCCGGCACGCACAAGGCGCCCTCCATCCGCGTTGCCGAGGCCGCCAAGGTGATCGAGAACACGCAGCGCGATCTCAACATTGCGCTGGTGAACGAACTGGCGATCATCTTCGATCGCATGGGTATCGACACGGAAGCGGTGCTGCAGGCGGCCGGCACCAAATGGAATTTCCTCCCTTTCCGTCCCGGCCTTGTGGGCGGCCATTGCATCGGCGTCGACCCCTATTACCTGACGCACAAGGCCGAGGCCATCGGCTATCACCCGCAGATCATCCTTGCCGGCCGCAGGCTGAACGACGGTATGGGCGCATACGTGGCAGGTCGACTCGTCAAGGAGATGCTGAGGCGTCGGCTTCAGGTCGGCGGCGCGCGGGTGCTGGTAATGGGCGTCACCTTCAAGGAGAACTGCCCGGACCTGCGCAACACGCGCGTTGTCGATGTGGTGCGAGAGCTGAATGACTATGGCGTGAACGTGGATATCCACGATCCGTGGTGTGATCCTGAAAAGGCGCAGGAGGAATATGGCATCACGCTTACGGCTACGCCGGAGCCTGGTACTTATGACGGGATCATTCTTGCCGTCGCGCATGATGACTTCAAATCTATGGGAGGCGAAGCTTTGCGCGCGCTGGGGCGCATAGATCATATCCTCTTCGATCTCAAATGCTTGCTTCCGGCGGAAGCGTCCGACATGCGGCTGTAGCCGAGCCAGATGCCAATGCTTCCTTCGGTCAACGTCGTGAATGTATGGCGAAGCATTTCGTCCATAGTGCAGAGTCAGTTTGTGCGCAATGTTGCCACTGTTGCGACTGGTGTCTTTGCCGCTCAGGTTATCTCGTTAGCCTTCACCCCGTTTCTCACCCGCCTGTATGGTCCGGAAGCGTTCGGAGTCGTTGCCGCCTTCGTAGCGGTCCTGACCATCTTGAATCCGACCGTGACTTTGGGCTTTTCGACGGCGATCGTGCTTCCGCCCAACGAAGAAGGTGCAATGGCCGTTGCCCGACTCTCCATGTTCAGCACTGCGCTCATGGCGCCAGCGGCATTTGTTTTCATTTGGGTTTTCGAAGCGCATCTGGCGCGTTGGACTAGCCTGGACTCCATTCCCTTCATTCTCTACCTGATTCCGATTTCTCTTGTTTTTACCGCACTTCTTGCCGTTGCCGAGCAACTGGCGATACGAGAGGGCCTTTTCAAAGCAAGAGCGATCTCCAAGGTTTCAAGCACACTTCTGATCAATATCGGGAAATTGGCTGCGGGCATTTTTGCGCCATCTGGGCTGGTGCTCATCGCAATCACTGTTGTTGGTTTTTTGATCAACTACTTCGTGTTACTTGCACGAGTTCCCCGTCGGGAAGTTTTCGAGGTGAAGAGATGGGTCGGCGCCAGGGGCGTTCTGGAAGCCGCCAAGACACATCGAGATTTTGCATTTTACCGGCTGCCTCAGAGCGTCATCAATGCAGCGGCCCTCGGCTTGCCCATGCTGCTTCTTGCAGCCTTTTTTGGTGCAGGCACTGCTGGACAATACTCACTTACATCTTTGGTGCTCGGTGCCCCGGTCATGCTGTTGGGCAAGTCTGTGAGTGACGTTTTCTACCCCAAAATCACGCGTGAAATTTCTCAAAGAAAGCAGGGTGCGAAGAAGCTCTTGGTAAGGGCCACGATCGTGTCCTTGCTACTTGCTGTAGGGCTATTTGGCCCGTTGGCCGTGGTTGCACCATACTTGTTCCCAGTTGTTTTCGGGGCGGAATGGATTCAAGCTGGTTTATACGCGCAATGGGTCGCGATCTGGATGGCGGGGGTGATTGCCAGCAGACCTAGTGTCGCGGCGTATCCTGCATTGGGCTTGCAGAAGCATCTGCTATTTTATGAAGTAGTTGTCACCGCGGCACGTGTAGTAGCCCTTTACATGGGGGCGAGATACTGGGACGACCTAACGGCGATCGCTGCGTTTTCCGTAATCAATGCGCTCGGGTATTTCGCCCTCATAGGGTTGGCCTTCATGCGGCTCAGGCAACCGTGAGGCATTGCACAACAGCTGAAAATTGGAGAGGCCACTCGGCAAAGAATGCAGGCTGTGCATGCTTCAGCCGACGATACGTATTCTGGAGAAGTTTGGTGTGGTCAAATTCAGGAGAAGCTTTTGCGGCGGCGTGGCGAAGGGACAATAGGTAGTACGGAGGTTACAAGCATGGAAAGCAATCAAATGGTAGCGAACGCGCAAGCTGCCCGTGTTAAATGGTTCAGCCGCCGACGAAGATTACTAACCCGTTTGATGGGGCCGTTCGCGAGGCTGAGTGTGCTGGATTGCGTTCACCTCGACAAATATAGCTACCCACAATATGCGTATGGCGTTTATTTCGCGTGTATGCAAGCTCGAATGCTTGGTCACGAAGCGACTACGGTAGTTGAGTTCGGCGTTGCGGGCGGCAACGGCCTCGTCGCCCTTGAAAAAGCTGCATTAGAGATTGGTCAATTCTTCGGAGTTCGAGTTTCTGCAATCGGGTTTGACAATGGGGCGGGGCTTCCGACAAGTGAAGACCTTCGAGATATGATCTATTGGTATCAACCCACTGCTTTTGCAATGGATGAGAAAGGTCTTCGTTCCCGTCTGACAATCGCGACTCTACACATTGGGCGTATCGCAGATACACTGGACGAAGCGCTGCACGACTTGAAAGGTCCTATCGGCTTTTGCGCTTTTGATATGGATTATTACAGTTCGACCCGTGACGCCCTAGGTTCTGTTGACAAACTGGATTCCCAAATCACCTGAACTCTGATTCAAGATAGCTTTTGCGGAGGCTATCGTGGCGCGTTTGTTGATGGAAGATGCCGAGTGGGTATTTTTCGAACCCTTTTTGATTGCCATTCGAGGTCGCGGAGGACGTCCCGCATCGGATCATCGCCGTATTCTTGATGCTGTGTTCTGGATCGCGCGCACTGGTTCGCCTTGGCGGGATTTGCCCGAAGAGTTCGGCAAGTGGTCCAGTGTCTATCGCCAGTTCCGGCGGTGGACCCTGGCAGGGCTGTGGGACATGATCCTGGAGGCTCTCAATGAGAGCGGGACCATGCCCGAACAAGTTCAGATGATCGACAGCACAATAATCCGGGCGCACCACTTGGCAGCGGGCGCAAAAGGGGGACTCAAAAAGAGGGTTTTGGCCGCTCAAAAGGTGGCTTTACGACCAAGGTCCACCTCATTACCAACGCTCACGGACTTCCTGTCAGGGCTGAGATAACCGGCGGTGAGGTCTCTGATTTCAAGGGCTTTGATGTTCTGGTCGATGATGATCTGCCCAATGCCAAAGTGTTTCTGGCCGACCGCGGCTATGACAGTGACCACATCCGCACGACAATCACCAATCGCGGCGGAACGCCTGTCATTCCAGGCAAGGCCAATCGCAAAGTCCCGATCCGGTTTGATGCCATCACATATGCTTTGAGAAACCGGGTGGAGCGGTGTTTCAACAAGCTCAAATGCTCACGCCGCTTCGCAACACGATATGACAAAACCGCCGCAAGCTACCTCGGCTTCATTCAAATAGTTGCTGCTCGCCTCTGGGTCAGAAGTTTGTCAACATGACCTAAAAATCTTCGACGCTCCCAGAACAACACGCCAACCACGTGTTTTGATCTATGCCGACGACATTTTTGGATACCATGATTTGAATGTTACATCATGTGACGTAGGAGAAGAATTTGCGTTTGAGGAGTTCAATAGCCGACACTCCGAAGCCAAGATAAGACCAGTGCGCGGGCTTCGCTATAAACGCCCGGTCTCCGCCATGTGGAACGACAAGATGTTCGCTTTGCATGACTTTTCCCATCCGGACTATTCGCGGCCGATCAACCCCAACGAGCCTGGGTATGCCACGGAGCTTAGTTCTCTCCGGTAGAATACCCACCTGCAGTCGGTCTTCAGCGTCAAGCAATCAAGACCGAGGACGCTCAACAGTTCCATATGTTCGCTAGTTGGTTTTTTGTACAACGTGGTCTGTTCAGTATGAAATCGAATCTGTCGATCTTCTCCCGCAAAGTTAGATGGTTGTCGGTGACCACCTTGAACCAGTTTTGATGTGCCCTGCATTTTTCCAGAGGTTGAGTGAACAATGGACCGGTATTTTTTTGGCATTGCGAATCTCAGCATGAGGTATGTCTATCAATTGCGCATTCGCGTTTGGGAAAGTAGGTGATGTTCCAAGCGATGAAAAAGCTCGTTCCCACAAGGATTAAACGAAAATTGCTTTGCCTGCTGTCGCGAGAGGAGCTGACCCTTTTTCAGGGTAAGCGTGTCTTCCTTTTTCTGGCGGCGGACTATGGCAATATTGGAGATCTTGCTATCACAGCCGCGCAGAAGAAGTTTCTAGAACGTCATGCTGGGCCATGTCAGGTTGTGCCCGTCCCGATCAGTCAGACAACCCAGCTGATCTGTTTCATTCGTCGAAATGCTGCAATCGGAGACCTGATCACGATTGTCGGCGGCGGCAACATGGGCGTGTTGTATCCCGAGATCGAAGAACTGCGGCAATTGGTGATCAATTCCTTTCCCGAAAATCGGATCATCTGTTTTCCGCAGACCCTCGACTGGAAGGACGATGCAAAATCGAGAAGAGCTCTCAATCGCATAAAGGGGGTCTATGCTGATCACTCCGATATTCACCTGTTCGCCCGTGAGGCCGTCAGTCGCGACAAACTGCAGGAGATTTTCGCGAGACACCCAACTGTGCATGTTGGCTACGCACCCGACATCGTACTCAGCGCAACGGCCAACAGTTTCGGGTCGACGTGGGATGGAGAGCCCCACGGGATTGTACTTGCGCTTCGTGATGATCGCGAACGGGTGTTGAGCGAAGACCAGCACCGCGCCGTCGCTGAAGCGCTGGCACAATCCGGGCATGCAGTTACGGTAACAGACACCCATGTTGGAGGTTGGCGGCTGGAGCAGTCCGTTAGCGATCGGATGTTGGCCGAGAAGTTGAGGGAATTCAGCATGGCGCGTCTCGTGGTGACGGACCGATTGCACGGCATGATTCTGGCGGCGATTGCTGGCACGCCCTGCCTTGTATTGCCAAGCGCAAGTCACAAACTTTTCCAAACTTGGCAAGAATGGCTTGCGGATATACCGCAGATAAGAGTGCTAATGTTAGAAGATATAGGACGGCTTACCGAAGCCGTGTCGGAGTTGTTATCCGCCGCCCGACGCGATCCGTTGGACCTGCTCGTCGATCCATCGGTCTATAACGATCTAATTAAGTCGGTGTCGGAGAAATGAACGAGGTCCGCCTACCTCTTGTGAGTGTGATCGTTCCAGTCTTCAATGTGGAAACCTATCTAGACGAATGTATCAGTTCGATCAGGGCGCAGAGCTATCCAAACCTTGAAATCCTGCTGGTCGAGGACTGCTCCACCGATGGTTCCCTGCTGTTACTGCAGCGTTACTTGTCGGATCCACGGGTGCAGCTATTGCGCCATGATCGTAACAGGGGGTTATCAGCTGCACGCAACACCGGCATTGAAGCTGCGACAGGCGAGTTCGTGGTCTTCGTTGATTCCGACGACGTAATCAGTCCAGCCTTGGTCGACATCTGTGTCAACACGATGCAACGGGAAGGCCTCCAAGTCCTTCTGTATCAATGTACCGCGTTCAATGATGGCGATCCGGCTCCGTCTGGGGCAGAGAAAGTCCGGCATGGGCTGCCGTCACGTCGTATGGAGCGAAACGAATACTTCAAGTATCCGCATTTTGCGTGGTTGAAGTTCCTGCGGGTGAATTTTTTGCGCGACAACGTCCTCAGGTTTCCCGAAGGTCTGTATTACGAAGATTGGCTGTTTCATTGGGAGCTCGGTTTTCAAGCCCACGATATCCGTTATATTCCGCAGTCTTTGTACTACTACAGGTTTCGGCGGAGTTCGATCACAGGGAGCGGTGACCGAAGACTGTTTCACATCTATTCGGCTAATATTTTGTTGGGGCAGGTCGTTGCCAAGCATAACGCGTCCGAAGCGATCAGAACGATCCTCGCAACAAAAATAGTAAGTGGAGCATGGTACGTGATCAGAAAAATTCAACTCCGCTTTCTAGGCGAAGCGATTGCAAATACCCGGGGGCATTTGGATAGGATGCGACCCCTAAGGCGGCGCAGCGTGGAAGGTGCCAGATTTCGTCTGCTTTGTGTGTTTCTTTCATTTCCAATGCCTTTTGCATTTGCCGGAATATTGACAATGCGTCTGGTGTTGCAGGCGTACTCGTCACTTTGGTTTATGTTTCGTGTCGTGAAAAAGTTGGCTCACTGATTTTTCTCAAGAGACATTTTTTGTGGCCCATTACATCTTTGTGAAGATGCGCAGCACACAACAGCCGAATGACATGCTTGAGCGGTTGCGCGAGCTTTGCCGAGATCTCACGCCCAAATCAATCGCCGATGTTTGTGAGAATACGGCTGCGGAATGGCCGGCAGAGCGAGGCACTTACTACGCTATCCAGAACTGCCGCGGTCTCTCTGGCCCCGAGAGTGGTATGCTCACCATTGGCTGGACAATGGGACTGGAGGGGGAAACCTCGGGGCGGGACCGTGGAAGTCACCCCGATGGTTCATATGCGGTAATCGAGGCCAATGGAGGCCAAATTCGATTTTTTTCTGATCAATTTGGATCTCGCACACTCTGGTTCCATATGAATTCGGAGATGTTGCTGATTTCCACGTCCCAGCGAGCCATCGTTCAACTGAAAGGTTGCTTTTGTCCTAAGCCGGCTGCCATTGCATGGTTCCTTTCCTCGGGGTGCCAAGGGCCTTTCATCTCATGGGATGAACAGATCCAGCAAGTACGCCCGGAGTTTAACTACATTCTGGAGTGCGAGACATGGAGCATGCTGCGATCGAGCAAGACGGGCATGAACTTGCCGGCGTCCGGAAGCGGCGATTTGCGTTCCTATACACTGAACTTTGAACGCCATGTCAGCCAGGCAATAGGCAGCATTATCCGCAGACATGGTGTAGGTGAGGTTCTGTTGCCATTATCCGGCGGACTCGATAGCCGGCTATTACTAGCCTTGGCCCACCGCGACGGAAGCGGTGACGCGGTGTCTCTGGTAAACTGGGGCATTGTCCCTGAGAAAATGGCATTCACCGACAAGGCGGCGGCTAAGCGGTGGCAGAATTTTATGGCAAACCCATACTGGATCAGCACCTTCCCGTACAATCGGAAAACCTCGATGAAATGCTCGACCTTTTTGTAGAGGCCAGTGAAGGTCGTATCGATCAATTCAATGCGTACACAGATGGTTTTTCCATGTGGGAAAAATTTGTCCGAGGGGGCTATCGATATGTCCTCAGAGGCGATATTCCGTTCACAGAAGGGATAGATGTCGACGATGCTTCAGCGCGGGCGCATATCGGGCTTCAGGTGTTTGCGGATTATGACAACGCCGATGAATTGAGGCTAAATGGTCTCACCGCGTTTCAGCGGCGGTTCAACATTGCGCGTCACACCGGTGAGTCCTTGATCCGCTGGCGTGACCGACTGTATGTCGAGTGGCGCATTCCAATGGTGATTTCAGCATTTTCGGACATCATCGGAAGATATGTTGAAAACAGGTGCCCGATGATGAGTTGGTCGCTCTACCAACAATATATGGCCTTGCCGGATCGCGCGAAAGGCAACAAGAAGCATATCGCAGCGCTTTGGAAATTGTACGACAAGAGCGGCGTGCCGTCACATGCCATAAGCTCTCTTGCGCAGCCAGTAACCTATTTTGAAACTCCTTTGGGGCGTGAATATCTGAACAACAAGCTGTCAGGATTGCGAGGTAGGTATGACTTTCTCGAGGCCACGATCGAGGCGATCGCGACGCATCTGAGGCGTAACCAGACACTCCGTCCGACGCAGGCGAGAGGGGCTGGTTTCAAAGCAAGTATTCGTGCGTGGCTGTCAGATCGTGTCCCTAACACGCTCAAGGGCCATATAAAGGCTGCAAGGCCAAGACCACTGGAGCCAATGGTTCTGGCGTATCGAATTGTTCTCATCGATAAGATTCTTCACATGTATCGTAGGTCCGCCAAGCTTGATGCCTCGAGTGCAAGCAAGACCAACTCGTCTGTATCTGGAATTTCGGAATGACCCCATGTCGCGTCCTACATATCGTTGGCTCCATGAACCGAGCCGGGGCCGAAACCATGATCATGAATCTCTATCGTGAGATGGACCGATCACACTACCAATTCGATTTCGTGTATTTCGAGGAGAAACCTTGCGACTATGACGACGAGATCAAGCAGCTTGGCGGCCGCGTGTTTCGACTGCCCGCACAAAACCTGTTCGGACGGTTCCTAAAGCTTTTTATGCTCTTGTCAAAAGGGGAATGGCGGATCGTCCATTCACACACCCTGTTCAGCAGTGGACTACATTTGCTGGCTGCAAAGCTGGCGCGCGTGCCCCAGCGAATAGCCCATGCCCATAATGCAAACGACACCATCCCTAAATCTATTGCAGGGTGGATTTACAAACGAGTAATGGCTAACCTGCTTGCCTGGTGCCCAACTGACTTGATTGCATGTGGCAAGGCTGCATCGAACCACCTGTTCCCCGGCCGCAGTAACGTTACCATCCTCCCGAACGCCATCGATATCGACGCGTTCGTGGGCGCGCGTGCTCGCGGGACCATGAGCCCGATTGCGGCTCATAGTGCGGCGTTGACCATTCTACAAGTGGGGCGATTGATCGAGGTGAAAAACCATTCGCTCTCAATCCGAATTGCACAGCAGCTGAAACGTCAGGGAGTGGATTTCCGGATGTTCTTTGTCGGTCATGGTCCGCAGCGAGACACGATCGACGCGTTGATCCATGATAATGACCTGCAAGATCAAATTATTCAGCTGGGTATATGCGAAAATATTGCAGAACTGATGGCATTTGCGGACGTTATGCTGCTGCCGTCGCTTTATGAGGGGTTCCCGGTCGTTTTGGTGGAATCTCAAGCAGCCGGCCTATCATCCGTCATTTCCAGCACCATTTCCGACGAGGTCGATCTGGGTCTCGGCCTTGTGCACTTTATGGATCTCAGTGCACCAACGGAAGCGTGGGCGTCTCAGATTCTGGCTGCCGCGAAGTACAAAATCATAGAGCCGGGAAGGCGACGCGACACGCTCGAGGCCAGGGGGTTCTCAGCTCGTCGAGGCGCGATAGTCCTTTCCGAAGTTTACTGGGATAAATGACGCCATATTTTTTCCTTCTTGCCCTCTTGGTGTTCTTTGCCTATGGGAGCCGTTTGATAAAGGGAGATGCTGGCATTCGAAACGCCAGCATCTTCATTGTCTCGTGCATTCTGATCCTATTTCAGGGCGTTCGGGACCGATTGGTGGGCACGGACACAGGCGTTTACGTTCGTCGGTTCGAATTTGTATCTTCAGCTGCTGACACATGGCGCTCGACGGAAATCGGATACAATGCGCTAAATGCTTACTTGTCTCTGCTGTTTGACAGCTACTCTGCGCTTCTCATTGCTGTCGCAGCAATTGCCGTCGGTGCTTATGCTTTTGGTATCAAGGCGATGGTGAAGCGCTATGAATTGGCGCTCTTCCTTTTTGTAACTCTCGGCATATACACGTTTTCCTTCAATGCGACACGTCAGGGTATCGCAGTTGCGATTTGTTTTCTGGCTCTCCCATGGTTGCTCCGTCGGCGGCCGTGGCCCTATTTTCTCTGGGTTGGGGTTGCGGCCTTGTTCCACCACACTGCGATAGTTGCTGCGCCACTATATTTCGTTGCGATGGCACAAGTGAATTGGCGCTATGTGATGGGTGTGGCAATCGGGACTGTGGTGCTGGCAGCTGGGTGGAGCACTGTTGTTCAACTTAGCGCGACGATACTAAGCGATGCTTACATTTCCTATGCGGATGAGCATGCCGGGGGTGGAGAAATAATGGCGGCCTTTCTGGTCGCCCAAGGTATTTGCCTATATCTGGTGAGGCCTCGGTACGGTGGGGATCAACAAATCTATTCTCGACTATTAAGCATTTACCTTATCGGGCTAATGCCGGCACTCGCATCCGTTATGTTGTCGGTAAATCCATCCGGCATTCTCCGTCTGCACTTCTATTTTTCACATGTCGCCATCCTTCTTTGGCCGATCGCGCTAAACGAGATCAAGAGTGCACGCTTGCGCACTCTTGTCTATTCGGGACTCGTTCTTGTTGTTCTGTCATTCTTTTTTCTTACCACAACAACCTTCAGCAATCTCACCCCGTATAGAGTAAACCCGGAGCTATGGAATTGACTGCAAGTCTGCCTCCTGTTTCGATCGGGATACCATTTTTCAACGCGGAAGAGGATCTTCTTGACGCTGTAAGATCCGTGTTCGCGCAGACTCACGAAGAATGGGAACTTATTTTGGTGGATGATGGGTCGACGGATTCTTCTCTCGAATTAGCCAAATCCATCAATGATCCGCGTGTCAGGGTCTATTCGGATGGCGAAAACAAACGCCTAGCCTCAAGGTTGAACCAGATCGCCCAACTTTCCAATTATGAGTTTGTTGCTCGGATGGATGCTGATGACCTTATGTCCCCAACGCGAATAGAACGTCAGTTGCAGCAGTTGGTGTCCAATCCAGCGTTGGATCTGGTTTCTACTGGCCTCTACTCTTTGGATAACGACAACATGCCAATTGGAGTTCGCTGCGTTTCGCCGAAATATGTGTTAACGGAGAAGTCATTGTTAGCGGGCAATTCCGGAATCTTAAATGGATCCATTGTTGCGCGACGCGATTGGCTTCTTCGAAATCCATACAATGAAACGCTTGGTAGAGCGCAAGACGCAAACTTGTGGATACAAGCGTATTCACGAAATGATCTTAGTATACTGATCATGAGTGAGCCGCTGTACTACTATCGCGAAGATAATAACGTCAGCGAGGATAGGATCCTGTCAGCCTACAAGGTCGTGCGCCATTCGATTCTGAATGATGCCAAACAGCGTTATACAAATTGGGGTCGTATTCGAGCGTACGCGGAAAGCCTAGTGAAGTCGGTGACCATCTGGATACTGGCGCGCCTCGGCAGACTTGACGTAATTCGTAGGCGGCGAATTGGGAGGACAATATCAGAGAGTGAGCAGCAGAAAGTCATCCAGGCGATCAAAAAAGCCCAGGCAACGAGTATCCCCTTGGAGCCTGCGGATCACTGAAATGGCTGTATCTCGCGATCTCTGTCTTGTTGTAACTGACGCGATTTCCTTCAATGTGCTTTATCGGGGCCAACTGGAATACCTTGCCAAGCAGGGATTTCGGCTGACGCTGATCTGTGGTGGAGCCGCTCATGAAATCGACAAACTACGCGAACGTAATGTTGGCAGAGTCATTGACTTAGGCTTAGTGCGCGAGCCTCACCCATGGATTGACCTGCTGAGCCTGTGCAGGCTCATCTGGCACTTTCTACTGAACCGATATTCCACAGTCCTTTACACCACACCCAAAGCTATCCTGTTGGGTAGCATTGCGGCGCTCTTGACCTTGCAAGGGCGCCGGCTTGCTTTCTTTCAAGGGCGCGTTTACGAGAATTTTAGAGGACTTCGACGGCTAGTTTACCGAATTCTCGATTGGCTAGCCGTATTGTGCTCACATGAAGTTCTTTTTGTTTCCAGATCTTTGATGTGCGAGTTCGTAAAAGATATTCCGGCTGCCGCGCGGAAGGGCACCGTTCTGGGATCAGGCTCGGGAAACGGCGTCGACATGGAGGCTTTTTCTCTCAAATCGATTTCTCCGGATCAGTTGGAATTGCTGCGCCGTGATTTGGATATCGCTCCGTCGGACTTCGTTGTCGTGATCGTTGGTCGCATCAACTTCGACAAGGGCATTGCGGAAATTGCTGATGTCATTGAACGTGTTGGAAGCAGAGATCCTAAAGTGCGTTTCTTGTTCGTCGGAAGTGTTGAAAACGCCGATGCACAGCGGCAACTTGCCCGGTTAACATCGGCTGAGTCTGCGATCCACGTCAACTTCACTCAGGACATCACGCTCTACATGGCGCTGGCGGATTTACATCTGTTCTTGTCGCACCGCGAGGGTTTCGGCAATGTTGCTGTCGAGGCGGCGGCATTGGGGATCCCTACGCTTGCATTCGACGTAGTGGGGGTTCGCGACAGTGTTGCCGAAGAAGTGAGCGGTTGGCGCTTGAGATTCGGGGATACAGAAGCCATCGCCGCAAAAATTCTTGAACTTGCCGATAGCCCGATTCCGACTCGAACACAGTTTCGCGAAGCCAGATACTGGGTCGAAGATAATTTCTCGCAGGAAGAAGTCTGGAGAAGACATGCTGCCTATTTGAGGGGTGCGATCGCTGGAAAGCGCCTTTGTAAGTCCATGGAGCCGCCCAACAGTAAATTTTAGCGTCTGTCGGCACGCAAGCCTGAGTTTTCGTCCTGTTGAAAGAAGGGGCCGAATTTTCCTAAACCTTTAGCTGGCCGGGGTGATAAATGCCGGCTTCACCTAACGATAGGCTGCGCTGTAGTGCCGGTCGGAACTTACTTGACCTGAGCCCTTGGAGTTCCTCCGGATTTGAGTAGAGTCCGTCACTTTGGGCTGCAGCCCACTTGAAGGAGACGGACGATGAGACGATCAAGGTTCACGGAAGAGCAGATCATCGCGATCCGGCGGCTGCGGGGCGGAAGGCATAAGGCGGTTCAATGAAGCGCATGATCGATATTCTGGGGTCGCTTGCCGCGCTTCTCGTTCTGCTGCCCGTGATCCTTCTCGTTGCCGCGGCGATCCGCTGGCGGATGGGCGCGCCTGTCCTCTTCCGGCAGCTGCGCCCCGGTCTCCACGGCCAGCCCTTTGAGATGATAAAGTTCCGTACCATGCTGAATGCCACCGATGCGCAAGGCCGACCCTTGCCGGATGCGGAACGCCTCACGGCGCTCGGCCGTTTTCTGCGTGCAGCGAGCCTCGATGAGCTGCCCGAGCTCTGGAATGTGCTCAAGGGCGAAATGAGCCTTGTCGGTCCGCGGCCGCTTCTGATGGAGTATATGGAGCTTTACTCGCCGGAGCAGGCGCGCCGTCACGAGGTGAAGCCCGGCATCACAGGCTGGGCGCAGGTGAACGGACGCAATGCCATCTCATGGGAAGAGAAGTTCAGGCATGATGTCTGGTATGTCGACAACCGCAGTCTCTGGATCGATCTGAAAATCCTGCTGCTGAGTGTCGTAAAGGTCTTCAGCAGGCAGGGCATTTCGGCAGATGGAGAGGCGACGATGCCGCGGTTCAAGGGGGACCGTTCATGAATGGACTGATCGGCGTCTATGGCGCGGGCGGATGTGGCCGAGGGATTCTTCCTCTCGTGCGTGCGCAGGAAAAGGATGCGCAGGTCGTGTTCATCGACGATGGCATGGCGCCGGGCGAAGCAAATGGCCATGAAATCATGAGATGGGAGAAGTTCCGCGGTCTTGATGCGCCGTCAAAGCGGGTTTGCCTCGCTATTGCGGCCTCGGCGGTTCGCGAGAAACTTGCGCTGCGTTGCGACGGCGAAGGCATCGGCCTGTTTGAGGCGCGCGCCAAAAATGTCGTGCAGATGGACGATGTAACTATCGGAGAGGGCGCCTGCCTCTCGCCTTTCGTTACGTTGACTTCGAATATACGTATAGGCCGCTGCTTTCACGCCAATCTTTACTCCTATGTTGAGCATGATTGCGTTATCGGAGATTTCGTTACATTCGCGCCCGGTGTGAAATGCAACGGAAATGTCACGGTCGAGGATCATGCCTATATCGGCACCGGCGCTGTTCTGAAACAGGGAGAGCCCGGCAAACCGCTCGTCATTGGTCGTGGTGCCGTCGTCGGCATGGGTGCGGTCGTCACGAAGAGCGTTCCGCCCGGTGTGACGGTTGTCGGCAATCCTGCGCGCATTCTGGAGAAGCGCGATGCTTGATACGCCTTTCGCGCCCTGGCCGAGCTTCACCGAGGAGGAGGCGGATGCCGTCCGTCGCGTGCTGCTGTCCAACCGCGTGAATTACTGGACGGGCAAGGAGTGCCGCCAATTCGAGGAAGAGTTCGCGGCATGGGCGGGCACGCGCCATGCGATCGCGCTGACGAACGGTACCGTCGCACTCGATCTTGCGCTGCGCGGGCTCGGCATTGGGCCGGGCGACGAGGTGATCGTCACACCGCGCACATTTATCGCTTCTGTTTCCTGCGTCGTGAATGCGGGGGCTGTTCCGGTCTTTGCCGATGTCGACCGCGACAGCGGCAACCTTTCGGCCGAAGCCATCGAGGCGGCCCTCACGCCGCGCACCAGAGCCGTCATCCTCGTCCATCTCGCCGGCTGGCCCTGCGATATGGACCCGATCATGGCGCTCGCGGACCGGCGCGGTTTCAAGGTGATCGAGGACTGCGCGCAGGCGCATGGAGCGCAATACAAGGGGCGCTCCGTCGGCGCCATTGGACATGTGGGCGCATGGTCCTTCTGTCAGGACAAGATCATGACGACTGGCGGCGAAGGCGGCATGATCACATGCAATGACAGCGATCTTTGGTCGCGCATGTGGTCGTTCAAGGATCACGGCAAGAGCTGGGAAGCGGTCTATGAGCGGCCGCATCCGCCCGGGTTCCGCTGGGTCCATGACAGCTTCGGCACCAACTGGCGCATGCTCGAAATGCAGGCGGCAATCGGCCGTATCCAGCTTGCCTGCATGAGCGATTGGCAGACGAAGCGCGCCGAAAATGCGAGCCGTATTGCCGATGCTCTCGCGCCTTTCAGCGGCTCGGGCGGCGCGCTGCGTCTGCCGCAGCTGGCGCATGAAGGGAACGATACGCCCGGCAGCAGGCATGCCTACTACAGGCTCTACGGATATGTGCAGCCAAAGAATCTCGCGCCCGGCTGGAGCCGCGACAGGATCGTCGAGGAAATTTCCTCGCGCGGCGTTCCCTGCTTTCAGGGCAGTTGCTCCGAAGTCTACCGGGAGCGTGCATTCGACGGCACGGGGTGGCGGCCTGACAGTCCCCTTCCGGCGGCGCGGGAACTCGGCGAAACGAGTCTGTGTTTTCTCGTGCATCCAACCTTGCGAGACGAAGACATACGCAAGACCTGCGAAGTAGCTGCAACCGTATTCACCGCGGCGACGGGTCACGCCGTTTGAACCTGGCAATCAGCGTTTGTCTCTTTGGAGACTTAGCCATCGCAATGAGTTCGATATGAGCGCTATTCTCCGGTTTGCCGATCGGACAACAGATCGGCTTTTGTCGCTTCCGCGGCCAGCCAAACGTCTGGTGGCGGTGTCTTCCGACCTTTTTCTCGTGATCGTCACTGTCTGGTTGGCATTCGTTCTGCGGCTGGAGGATTTCGTTCCTTTGTCCTATCCGGTGCTGACAGCGGCCGCAACGAGCGCGGTCATCGCAGTGCCTGTATTTTTCTATTTCGGTCTATACAACGCGATCTTCCGGTTTGCGGGTACGCATGCTCTGATCGAGGTTGGCCGGGCCATTCTGGTCTATGCCATCGTCTTCTCAGGCATCTTTACCCTGATAGGCTTTTCCGGGATTCCGCGCTCTGTCGGTATCATTCAGCCGATACTGTTTCTGCTTGGCGTACTCGCTTCCCGCGCCTTTGTCCGCGGCTTTTTGGGGCGCCGCTCTGCCGTCTTGCCGCGCAAGGCCAGAATGCGGGTATTGATCTATGGTGCAGGGTCGGCCGGACAGCAGCTTGCAAATGCGCTCGCAGGCGGAGAGGGGTATGAGGTCTTAGGCTTTGTCGATGACGATCCGTCGTTGCACGAACGCCGCTTGAACGGCCGTCTCGTCTACTCTCCGGACCGGCTATACAGGATCATTGGAAAGCTCAATATCACGGATATCCTGCTTGCCATTCCCTCGACCGACAGGATTCGCCGCCGTGAAATTTTGCGGTTTCTCGAGCCCATGTCGGTGCGAGTGCGCACGCTGCCTGGTCTCGAGGATCTTGCCTATGGCCGCATACGGGCAAGCGAGCTGAAGGAACTCGATGCGGACGACCTTCTGGGGCGGCAGCCCGTTGAGCCTGACAGGAATCTCATAGAAAGCGACATTCGCGGCAAGAATGTTCTGGTCACCGGCGCAGGCGGGTCGATCGGCAGCGAACTCTGCCGGCAGATAATTGCATGCCAGCCAAAGCGGCTTGTTCTCTTCGACTCCTCAGAGTTTGCGCTTTTCAGGATTCATCAGGAACTTTTGCCGCGCGCCGGGCGGTCCGGCGTCGACCTCGTTCCGGTGCTGGGTTCCGTTCAGGATGAAGAGCGAATTGACGAGGTCATCTCGTCATTCGGGCTGAATACAGTATATCACGCTGCGGCTTACAAACATGTCCCTCTCGTTCAGGGGAATCCGATTGAGGGATTGAAGAACAATGTCTGGGGCACAATGGTTTGCGCGCGTGCAGCGCACCGGCACGGTGTCGGCAAATTCGTTCTCGTCAGCACCGACAAGGCAGTCCGGCCGACCAATGTGATGGGCGCCAGCAAGCGCCTTGCAGAACTCGTGTTGCAGGCGATCGATGCCGATCTGCGTTCGGCGCCGGGATCGCAGGATGCGGATGGCCTGAGGACGCGCTTTTCGATGGTGCGGTTTGGCAATGTGCTCGATTCATCCGGCTCGGTCGTGCCCCTGTTCCGCAAGCAGATTGAGGATGGCGGGCCCATCACGCTTACACATCCGGAAGTAACGCGTTTCTTCATGACCATTCCGGAGGCGGCCCAGCTTGTGATTCAGGCTGGCGCCATGGGGCAGGGCGGAGACGTGTTCCTTCTGGATATGGGAGAGCCAGTCCAGATCGCGCATCTTGCGCGCCGCATGATCGCACTTTCGGGGCTGACGGCGAAGGACGAGGAAAATCCGGACGGCGACATCGAAATCCGGGTCGTCGGCCTGCGTCCGGGCGAAAAGCTCTATGAAGAATTGCTGATCGGCGATAATCCGCAACCGACCGGTCATCCGCGGATCATGAAAGCGAATGAAGAAATGATCGAATGGGGTGACCTCTCGCCGCAGCTCGACAGCTTGCGCGATGCGATGCGGCGGATGGATATGGAGACAATCGAGGCCATGTTGACGAGGCTTGTTGCCGGCTACAAGCCGTCGTCATGCGGAACGTCTGGCGATTGAGAGTGCGGCCGATACGGGTCAGGCAGGGCGCCTGATGCTGGTCCGCCCCACAGAGTGATACGCGAAGCCTGCATCCTGCATCTCGGCGGTCGTGTAGATGTTCCGCAAGTCGATGATGAGAGGGCGGCGGAGGAGTGATTTCACGCGTTTGAGGTCCAGTGCGCGGAATTCGTTCCATTCGGTGAGGATCACCAGCGCATCCGCATCCTTCATCGTGCCATAGGCATCTTCCGCCCAGTCGACATGTGGAAGAAGCTGGCGGGCCTCATGCATGCCTTCCGGGTCGAAGGCGGCGATGCTCGCTCCCGCCTTCTGAAGCGCCGGAATAATGTCGAGGCTCGGTGCGTCGCGCATGTCGTCGGTATTCGGCTTGAAGGTGACGCCCAGCACGGCAATGCGCTTGCCTTCGATGTCGCCGCCCAGCGCTTGTGCGATCCGCTCCGCCATGCGCTTCTTGCGAGCGTCATTCGCGTGCACCACCGCATCGACGATTGAAACCTCCGTGCCGAAATCATTGGCTGTCTGCAGCAGCGCCTTGGTGTCCTTCGGGAAGCAGGAGCCGCCATAGCCCGGGCCTGCATGAAGGAATTTTTTGCCGATGCGGCCGTCAAGGCCGATGCCGCGCGCCACATCCTGCACATTTGCGCCCGCCGCCTCGCAGAGATCGGCCATCTCGTTGATGAAGGTGATCTTGGTCGCGAGGAAAGCATTGGCCGCATATTTCGTGAGTTCGGATGTGCGCCGGTCGGTAAAGAGGACGGGCGTCTCGTTCAGGAAAAGCGGGCGATAGATGCGGCGCATCACTTCGCGCGCGCGCTCGGAGTCCGTGCCGACGACGACGCGGTCCGGCCGCATGAAATCGTCGATGGCAGCCCCTTCGCGCAGGAATTCAGGGTTCGAGGCCACATCGAAGTCGAGGCCGGGGCGGCGAGCGCGGATCAGCTCATCCACGCGGTCGCCGGTGCCCACCGGCACGGTCGATTTATTGACGATAACGGTATAGGTATCGAGATTGTCGGCAATCTCTTCTGCGGCGGCGAAGACATGGGTCAGGTCGGCATGGCCATCGCCGCGCCGGCTCGGCGTGCCGACCGCGATGAAGATCGCTTCCGCGCCTTTTACGGCTTGGGCAATGTCCGTCGTAAAAGTGAGGCGTCCCGCTTTTGCATTGTCGCTCACCAGCGCTTCGAGACCAGGCTCGAAGATCGGAATCTCGCCGCGCTTCAGCCGCTCGATCTTTCCCGCGTCCTTGTCGACACAGACGACATCATGTCCGAATTCGGCAAAGCAGGTGCCCGAGACGAGGCCTACATAACCGGTGCCGATCATGGCAATTTTCATCGGGAAATCTCTTGTGCGTTAGCGGATGAACGAAAATCCGGACAAAGCTATCTACTGTTTCAGTAACAATTCTGCGACAGGCCGGAACTTGGGTGCAATGTCGGGGCGAGAGAGGGCGAGCGCGACATTGGCCGAGAGGAAGCCGATCTTGTCGCCGCAATCATAGGTCGTGCCCTCGAAGCGGTAGGAAAAGAAATCCTGGTCCGCGATGAGCTCGATCATGGCATCGGTCAGCTGGATTTCGCCGCCCGCACCCGGCTTCTGGATTTCGAGTTTGGCAAAGATTTCCGGCTGCAGGATATAGCGGCCGGAAATGATGAGGTTCGATGGCGCATCTTCGAGTTTCGGCTTTTCCACCATGCCTGTGATGCGGTGGGTACGCTCGTCGAATTTCTCGTCAAGCGCCACCACGCCATAGCGGTTCACATGTTCCTGCGGCACTTCCTCTACCGCGATCACGTTGCCGCCATGTGCCTTGTAGACGTCCATCATCTGGGCGAAGCAGCCGCGCGGGGCGTGGATCAGCATGTCGGGCAGGGCAAGCAGGAAGGGCTCATTGCCCACGATGTCGCGCGCGCACCAGACAGCATGGCCGAGGCCTAAAGGCTCCTGCTGGCGGACGAAGCTCGCCGCGCCCGCGGCCGGGCGGCTCGGTTTCAGCATCGCGATTTCCGCCGTCTTGCCGCGCGCCTTCAGCGTTGCTTCCAGCTCATAGGCGAGGTCGAAATGATCCTCGATCGTGCCCTTGCCGCGCCCCGTGACGAAGACGAAATGCTCGATCCCCGCCTCGACTGCCTCATCCACCGCATATTGGATGACGGGCTTGTCCACGACCGTCAGCATCTCCTTCGGCACGGCCTTGGTGGCGGGTAGAAAACGGGTGCCGAGGCCTGCGACCGGGAAGACCGCTTTGCGGGGCATCTTTTGCATGTCGGATGTCACTCTTGGGTGTCTGGCGAATGGAAGGGCTAAGTTCCTAATAATAGTAATGAAATCTCCGTCTGATGGAGATTTTTGCCATGCCAAAGGGTCCGGGGCAAGCCGCACACGTCGCGGATGTTTCCGGTTAGGTGAAATCCATGTATCTAAAGACGCGCACGGCGCAGGTTTGTTCCTGTTTCGAGTGCGTAAGGATTTTCCGAGGAAAGGGGCCCGCGGAGCCCACTTCCCATATGAGGCAGGAGAGCGTCAGGCATGACCAAGCGGGTCGCGTTGATTACGGGGATTACAGGCCAGGATGGCAGCTATCTGGCCGATCTCCTGGTCTCCAAGGGCTATGAGGTTCACGGGCTCATGCGCCGCTCCTCCTCGCTCAATACCGACCGGGTGAACCATCTCTATAATGAGGATAGCGCGCCCGCTTCCGGCATCGGCATGCATTTCGGCGATATGTCGGATGGCGGCAGCCTTCTGCGCGTCCTGAAGGATGTGAAGCCGGACGAGGTCTATAATCTCGCCGCCCAGAGCCATGTGAAGGTGAGCTTCGACAAGCCGGAATATACGGCCGATGTGAACGCGACCGGCGTGCTGCGGCTTCTGGAGGCGATCCGCCTTCTCGATATGGGCGAGAGCGTGCGGTTCTATCAGGCCTCGACCTCCGAGCTTTTCGGCAATGTGCAGGAAACGCCGCAGAGCGAGACGACGCCCTTCCGGCCGCGCAGCCCATATGCGATATCAAAGCATTTTGCCTTTCAGACGGTGGTGAACTACCGCGAGGCCTATGGCTTCCATGCCTCGAACGGCATCCTTTTCAATCATGAAGGGCCGAACCGGGGCGAGAATTTCGTCAGCCGCAAGATCACGCGCGCCGTCGCCGCGATCCATCACGGGCTGCAGGACCGGCTCTATCTCGGGAATATCAACTCGCGCCGCGACTGGGGCCATGCTCGCGACTATGTCGAAGGTATGTGGCTCATGCTGCAGAAGGGG
>Ga0208179_1000464_pt1 | contig 26307 bp, 24 predicted proteins | sample Malvired_Geostar_FD_184238 | JGI IMG/M metagenome (GOLD analysis project Ga0208179, IMG submission 184238) | Marine viral communities from the Global Malaspina Expedition - Malaspina viral metaG DeepMed_Geostar (SPAdes) (version 2) | ecosystem: Environmental > Aquatic > Marine > Oceanic | place... | reverse complement strand
TGGCTGGATTATTATAGCGTTAGGTAATAGAAAACAACATGGCGGTGTGAATAGAGGGCTATCCTCTGCTCAACAGGATAGGTTCATGCACTTTGAAGCGGTCATGGACGTGGAAGACTTGAAGGATCACTTCATTAAGAAGCAAGTTGATCCCATAGTCATATCATTTCTTCATTTACATGGTGGTAAACTGGCTCATCAACGCCCAGAGAAGGGGAGTGATGAGTGGGCATGGCCTACACCTAGAAGTTGGGAGAGGCTGAGCCATATACGCAAGCAGAGCCCCTCTAAGGCTCTCAGACACGCTCTTTACTCCTCACTGGTGGGGGAGGGCGCAGCAGTACAATTCATAGCACATGAGGACATAGCGGTCGAGGTGCCTGATCCTGATGATTGCATCAACAATCCTATGAAGGCTATGGTTCCAGAGAATCCAAGTGCAAAGTATGCTATTGCTTGTGCGCTTGGCAGTCATGCAACCACCAAGAACTTTGAGAATATAGCCAAGTACATTGGAAGGTTGCCAGGTGAGTTCAGTATCCTCACTATTAAGGGTATGAACCCAGAAGTAATGGACTGCAAAGCCTTTGGTACATGGGCTAGAAAAAATGAAGACATACTTTTAGGATAAATATTATGACTCTTAAAGTTGGTGTTAAATCTATATACTATGATATAATGTATGTGTTGGGAGATCATCTCTTGAATAGAGCTGAACTTATTCCATGTAGGCCAGAGACAGAAGATGATGACGGAGTTCCGTGGAGGTGTACTCTATTGATCAGGGCATCCCAATTCTTTCTGCATCATGGTATGCCAGAGAAAGGCTCGCATTACTCCTCAATACATACTGTTGATGACTGTAAGAAAACTATCCAATTTCGTGAGAAGGAGGACGCTGAGTATAATGTTTACACTGATAATGTTGGTCACAACTGTGACTAAGGAGAAATCTTATGAGTTTGAATGAGAAGTGTATGCTAGCATCCCTTGACATTGGAATACCTAGTGGTAGGAAGATAGACAAGGACGTGTCTAACAAGGTAGCACAAGAGTACGGCATAGATAGTAGGCTTGAGTGCGGTAATTTTAATAAGATAATTATAAATGCTAGGTATCTTAATAATTTACAGGCAGTTAAGCGCAATGCTACTAAGGTATTTGAAGAACTAACATTGCCGTGGGTTACAGGGCGCGTTGAATTTAGGCTAATGCCTAACAAAAGATACCTTGAATGGTCATCACAGTACAGAAAATTCAAGAGTGACTTTGAAAAAGAGAAGAATTTTATTGGTATAGAGTACGAATCCATGATAGATGAGGCTAAAGATAGGCTACGACAGACAGGTGGCCTGTTTCGTAGGTCAGATTACCCCTCATCCGAGAGATTCCTCAATAAAGTAAGGATGGAACACCACATTAGGCCTGTTCCAGACTCACATAACCTAGATTTAAGGGTAGCAGTTGGAGATGAGGAGGCTCAGAGGATACGAGAGGAGGTAGCAGAGAGCATGCGTGCTGAGTTACAGCGTACTAATATGGCAGTATATGACAGGGTTTATGATGCTGTAGCCCATATGAATAGTGTTTTATCCAACGAGAAACCAAAGATTCACCAGACTTTAACCGAAAAAATGAAGAGATTGGTGGACATCTTACCTGATTTGAACCTTAATGACGATGAAAATCTAGAGGAAATTAGGCAAGAAATCATCAAGGAACTGCTATCAACTACTGCTATTGGGTTGCGTAATAGCGAGTCAAAAAGGAAAGAGGTAGTAGAAGCAGGCGAATCCATTATCAAAAAGATGGAGAAAATTTATGGAACTAGAGCGTAAGATAGAGGTAGCAAAAGCTCATGCGTTGTTAGACCAACCATTCTTTGGGTCGTTGATGTGCCCTATGTCGATAGAGGAAGGCGATGAAAAGGTGTCAACCTTCGGCACTGATGGTAGAAAAATATACTACAACAGAGAGTATGCCGAGAGCCTTTCGACTGCGATAACAATGGGAGTTCTATTACATGAGGTATGTCATCCAGCTTTCATGCATCTTACTAGGAGAGGAACTCGCAATCACATCCTCTGGAATATTGCGGGAGACTTAGCCATCAATCCAGTGCTGATAGATGCAAAGGTTGAACTTCCTGACGATGCGCTGTTTGATGTTAGGTATAGAAATTTGACAGCAGATACTATTTATAATATGATACTAGAAGAAGAAGGGTATTGGAGTCGTAGTAAATTTCACCCGATCAAATTTGAACAGGGCTGGGTAATCGGCGAGGATGGAGAGGAGATGAGGGATGTAGGTGGTTGCGGAACCTTCGATGATGCTGTTGAGTCACCATCTCAGAAGGGTGAGTTAGAAAGTGAGTGGAAGCAGAAGTTAGTAAGTGCCGCAGAGATGTGCAAGTTAAGAGGTACAGTGCCAGGTGCATTTGAAGATTACATTTCAGATTTCCTTAACCCAAAGGTGCAATGGGAGGAGGAACTGTATAAATATGCTACGGATTATATAACAGAGGAGTATGACTGGAAATATCCAATGAAAAAATTTATATCATCTGGAATTTATCTTCCATCCCTACGCAAGAAGGAAGGGTTAAGAACTGTAGTGGTAGCAGTAGATACAAGCGGTTCTATAATGGGCTATCCTAAAATGATAAATCAATTTGGTGGTGAGATTTCTAAGATAGCAGAGGACTGTGATGTAGATGAAACAATCATTGTGTATGTTGACGCAGATGTAGCAAACGTTCAGACATATACTCAGGATGAACTGCCAGTTCAACTAGAGATAGGTGGTGGTGGGGGCACAGCCTTTGAGCCTGCGTTTGAGTGGGTAGAAGATAATAAGATTGAACCTACTGTTTTAATATATCTAACTGATATGTATGGTTCTTTTCCACAGTACCCACCAGAGTATCCAGTGATATGGGTTGCATTTAATTCTAATCCAGAGTATTATAAAGATGACTGTACCTTTGGTGATGTAATAGAGGTAGAGGCTAATGATACATAGACAGTGGGGAAGATTGATTAAGGATGTAAGGGAAGATTGCACGTATTACTTTAACGAATATCCTTTTGCAAGAACATGCTTAAGAAAAGTCAACGGTAAAGGTGGAGAATCAACAACAGTACTGCTTGCTGATAACACTTGGATTCCAAGCAAGAGAGATATATTAAAAGTTAATAGCCCATCTGTTAGGAGTTGTGCTGATGACAGCCGTGAAGTTTTCAGAACTTTATGGATAGACATGAGTGATACCGTTGGACACAATGAACATAAAGAGTTTGGAAAACTACATCGTAACTATAATTTAGAAGGAGATACTATGTCATACCACGACATATATTATAGCGAGTTTCAAGGCTATAACGAAGTGAAGGATCATTTTGTTGCTGACTGCAACGTTGCTAGGATGTCACATGGTTTTGATCTAAGAGAAAAAGATGGTGTATATTCTTTTGGCAGAGATATACATGATGGCAGTAAGGATAGCGATGGTAAGTATATAGGGAATCATCAGGTTGATGTAGAGTATCATCAAGATGGAACTATAATACTAAAGAAGGCCATGCTTAAAGACCTAGCAAAGAACAAATATAATATGGGATCATTCTTGAGGTGGCTTCCAGATTCAGTGCATATATATGAGCACAGTAAAAAAATGTATCTGGTTTATACCCCAGGAGAAAACGCTCGTAACAATCATGGTAATCCTGTTCTTTCTGTATGGGAATGGTTAGGAACCAACGACATTATATTGTATAAAGATGGTAGTGTAGAAGAAGAACCTTCGCTAATAAAGAGAGAGCGCGGTAAAACCAAGACAGCAGAAGATAAGCCACTCAAGGAGCAGTTAAATGAGAAACACTATAGAGAGATAGCAAAGGCTAGACTTGAAACAGATTTACAGGTACAATTAAATACTATGTGTGCTACATTCAGAGGACAGCCAACAGGCCTATACCATATTGCTATAGAATTATTTAGGCCAAGCATCTATGGTACTGGTGGCCCAAATGAGGGGCTGATAAGACGGCTGTATGTAGGGAGATTTATAGACAAAACAAATAGAGAGGAACACTATGAACTGGCGGGAAAAATTGTTGGCTCTGATATACCAACCAGTGCAATAGTAGGTGAATTAAAAAATTATGTCTGAAAAAATAAAGCCTAGATATAATTACTCTATCCTTCGTAAGGGTGGGTCACATAGGAAGTCAAGGAAAAACGAGAGGCAGAAATCAAAGAGGGAGATTTCTAATGAGCTTACCAATACCAGAGCAGACAGAGATATGGAAATCAAAAGAAGAGATGACTGATGAGGATAATAAAATTACTATCTCTATTTCTGTTACGCGTAACAGCGTAACCATGGACGACATAGACTATGCTATAATGTGTGATTGTTCGAGAATGTCGAGGCGTGGATTCAATTCTGTTAAGCGAGCTGCCATCCTGGATGCTACTAAACACCGGCCTTATGCGGATTTCTAGCCCTTGACAAATATGTAAAAGTGTGCTATACTGATACACTTAAATGATTAATAGGAGCTTGCAGTATATGAAACAACAGTATCTTTTGTATCCAAATGGAGTAGTAAGCCCTATATTTTCTTCCGAATTTCTTATAAGGCACGCCTTAGGTTGGCAAGCTGATTACGAAGATAAATATCCTAGAAGGTGGAATAAAGGCAGAAGAAGTCCATCTGCTACGAGCCACTATAACAAGTTTTCTCAGGAGGATAAGGATATATTTGATAAGTGCTGGGAACGATATGTGGCATTAAGGCAGAGTACTCATGACGGTGACGCTATGAGTTATGCACAATACTTATTCGGAATACACCAGCATGGAGATACTAAATATGCAAAGATAGAATATGACAAAAGTAGATTTCAAGATGAAACAAGTAGTTTGTAGTGTATGACAGGAATATATCAAATAATATATTATTAGTTGTTAACAAATAATATATTTATATTAAGGAGAACATAATAATGTCTATAGACGTTAGGTTTACCAACAATGATAATGGACATCCACGATATATGGATGATGGTGTTACTCTAATCCATAAGGTAGGAATGGAATCAGTAATTATCAATATGGATTGGGATGATGTTAACAATACTATATCATTACTAATGGCACACAGAGAACTAAAGAGTTCTAAAGAAAGGATTAGAGAATTTGACGAGGAAAAGAATATGAGTTACGGAGGAACTAAGTGAAAACCTTTGATGACTTTGGAATAAAAATACCATCCAGAAAATCTGGTCAGGTAAATGTTCCATGTCCTGAGTGCTCCTCTCAGCGTCGTAAGAAGAAAGCGCCATGCCTTTCTGTAAATGTAGAAGAAGGTGTATGGCTATGCCATCACTGTGGTTGGTCTGGTAACTTGGCTAACGGTAAGTACAGCTCTGCAGATTCAGCCTTACACTGGAGGAAGCCAAGATACACTAAACCAGAATCATTGCCTTCAACAGACCTGAAGCCTGAAATGCTTAAATGGTTTGAAGATAGGTGTATAAGCGAGCAAACGTTAATTGAAAATAAAATTGGTAGCAAGAAAGTATACATGCCACAGTTAGAAGACATGTCTCAGAGCATTGCATTTCCATACTTCAAAGATGGTGAACTAATAAACGTTAAGTATAGAGATGGGCATAAGAACTTTCGATTGGAAGCGGGAGCACAAAGATATTTATATGGTATAGATGATATAATTGGTGGTGAAACTGAACAGGTTATTATAGTAGAGGGTGAGATAGATAAGTTATCACTATGGGAAGCGGGTATAAGATCATGCGTAAGCGTGCCGGACGGAGCCCCACCTACTAATAGCACAGACTACTCATCAAAGTTTGATTACCTAAATGATTCAGCTTTACATATAGGAAAATTAGATACTGTTAAGAAATTTGTAATGGCTGTAGATAATGACGAGCCGGGAAATAAACTAGAGGAAGAACTATCCAGAAGATTGGGGAGAGACAGATGCTTTAAGGTATCCTTTCCAGAAGGATGCAAGGATTCCAATGACGTGCTAGTTAAGTATGGTAAAACAGCGCTGTCTGAATGTATACAACACGCAACACCATACCCTATTGAGGGAACTTACAATGCAGAAGACTTGGCTACCTCTATAAATCAATTATATGAACACGGTATAGAAAGAGGTGTATCAACTGGTTGGAAATCAATAGATAAAAATTATCTAATAAGACCGGGATCATTAAGTGTTATCACTGGCATTCCCAGTAGTGGAAAATCTAATTGGATGGATGCAGTAATGGTCAACATAGCCAGAGAAAACGGATGGAACTTCGCTATATTTTCTCCAGAAAACCAACCACTTGAGGATCATATGGCGAGAGTGCTAGAAAAATATATCAAAGCCCCATTCACTGATGGTGTTACAGGTAGAATGACAAGGGAAGACCTAGAGAATGGTAAGGATTGGCTAGCCAAACACTTCACATGGATACTTCCCAGTGATGATAAGGAATGGTCAGTCGATATTATTTTAAGCGCAGCGAAACGGCTGGTGCTTACAAAGGGAATAAGAGGATTGATAATTGATCCGTGGAATGAACTAGAACATATGAGAAGTAACAACCAAACAGAAACAGAATATATATCTGTAGCCTTAAAAAGAATACGACAGTTTGCTAGGAAATACGGCATACACATATGGATCATAGCACACCCTGCTAAACTATACAGGGATAAGAATGGAAAGATACCAGTGCCAACACCGTATGATATCAGTGGCTCTGCCAGATGGAGAGACAAGGCTGATAATTGTATTACTATATGGAGAGACTTATCTATTGATGATGGATGTTTGGTTGAGGTTCATGTACAAAAGATTAGATTCAGACAAGACGGAAGGATAGGAATAGGAGAGCTAACATACAATTGGTTACTAGGAACATATCATGAAACAAGAGACGCAGTAAATGAAATCCCACCGGGGTACACAGATGGATAAAACATGGAAAAAGTTTGAACGTTGGGTTGCCTCCTTTCTTACAGAGATAGGAGATGAATCAGCCAGAGTTCCTGTAAGCGGTAGATCCAGAGGGGACAGTCCTGATGTTACTTCTGATGTACTATCTATAGAATGTAAATATAGGAAAACAATTCCACACTGGATTAAAGATGCCATGTCACAAGCTATTGCTAGTTCGAGGGATAACAAAACACCTGTTGTGTTTTTAAAAGAAAGTGGCAGTCCCTATAACGATACACTAATAATATTTAGAGCAATAGATTTCAAAGAAGCATTAAGGGAAGAAGATGAAAGACAAAGAACTGTTTGATTTAATGAGGGCTGTTAAACTTGAGAAGCCACCTTGCGAAGGGTGTCACTTATATTTTGAGTGCTATCAAAACGAAACAGCTTGTGAAACATTTAGATTATACATCATAGGAATACAAATGGCGAAAGATAGTATGAATAAAAGAAAACCAACTAAAGAAATCTTCAACGATATATTTAAGAATGGCCGCCTTAGAGTCGCTTAAATCCTTAACGGCAAAATCCCCATCTATATGGGCTGACATGTCTCTGGTTCCTTGGGAAAATATAGCTATTGCATTGGCATCAGTTAGCAAGGAAGCCTCTATGTACGGGCGCTTAAAATATGCAATGGAAGATAGGTGGAGACAGCCTCTGTTAGCAGTGTTGTATGCCAGGGCGCTTACAAGAAGCTGGAATAAAACAAACAGCGATAAAAAGAGAGTTGGCCCAAGGGGTAAATTTAAAATAGATTGGATAAATAAGAGAACCATGCTTCTCCTGGCGAACATGGCCTTAGAGGAATCAGTGTCTCCAGGCATATGTCCCAGATGTAAAGGCAGAGGAACTCTAAAGATAAAAGATACACTTCTTAATTGCAAGGTGTGTAATGGTATAGGTAGGAGATCATCTAGCGATAGCTCAAGAGCTAGATACTTAGGCATATCACTCTACATATTTAGCTACTCTATAAAAAGAATATACTTCAATGAGATACTATCTATCACAAATGAATGGGAACACGAATTAATAAAGGCATTAAAGAGAGCATGAAATCAGTATCATATTTAAAATGGGTTTCTGAACTGCCGTGCATCATCTGCGCTAACGAAAGCCAAGCCCACCATCTTAGGGTGTTAGCTCTTGGCTCCGGCATGGGTAAGAAATGCCCAGACTATTTTACATTGCCTGTCTGCTATGTACACCATGCAGAATGCCATGACGGAACCATCAGCAAGGAAGATCAAATGCGCTGGTGCTTACAAACAATTGACAAAGCATTTAAGGATGGTATAATATCATGCAAGCTATGACTTATGTACTACGAAGCGATGAGATTGCAGAGAGGTGCATAGAAAAAATAATGTCTATCTCAAATAGCAACTCCACCACCTCCACCACCTCCACCCTGCTTACAGAGGTGATTATAAGGGAGCACAAGAGTAAACGATCAGTAGATCAAAACAATAGATACTGGGCAATCCTAAGAGGGTTCGCATCACACACTGGACACACAGCAGATGAACTGCATAAGATGATGTCAATAGAAATCTTAGGGTGGGAGAATATTAAATCCTTATCGGGAGAAGAACATCTTATACCTAAACAAACATCCTCTCTAACCGTACAAGAGTTTGCAGAATACATGGAAAGAGTTGAAAGCATAGGAGCAGACTATGGGTATGCCCATCGAGACTTGGACAGATGACCTGGATCATCCAGACCCAGATGGTCAAATGGAATTTGAACAAACAGTACAGCAGTGGGGATTACTGGAAGAACAGGAAGAACTATACAAGGAAGAATACAATGCATGGCTTGACAAATTAAACAAGCAAAAATTTCAGTACGACTTCTTTGAATACCTTGAACAAAAATCTAAAGAGGAGAAATCAGGATGGCACAAACCAAGCGTGACTTTTTAAACGAGTTGGTAAAGGTCAATGATCTTAATATTGATGAGGATATATTTAAACTACCACTTGGCGGAAAGCAGATCGCTATTATAACTAGGACCGGCATAGAGAAAATACAATACAATAATGATATTAATGTTACTTATGAAGCCGTTTCAATAACCCCATCATTTATAGTAGTAAAGGCCATGGGAACTTCAAAAGATTTATATGCCGAAACATACGGAGAAGCATCAGATGCTAACCTTAATAAAGGCTCTAGTAAATATCCTATGGCGATGGCAGAAAAACGTGCATTAGCAAGAGTTGTTCTCAAGCTATGCGGAGCATACAAGCATGGAGTATATGCCGAAGACGAAGCAGATGACTTCAAACGTAAGGAGAATTAAATGCACTGGTATGATAAAGATGGTGAACCCCAACACTTCACCCCCTCTAAGAAGGGAGGGCTTAGGCCAACCACACTAAGAGATGCTAGAAAATATGGCTGGGTTCCATCAGTTACATCAGTATTAGATATACTTACTAAACCCGGGCTTGAAGCGTGGAAAGTAAACAAGGCAATCGAGTCTGCCATAACAGTAGCTAGACATGTTGGTGAGACATATGAGGAATACGCAAAGAGAATACTAGCACACTCCAAGCAAGAATCAGAAGAAGCAGCAGAGCGTGGTAATATAATACACAATATGTTAGAGGTTGCCTTCACTACTGGAGAAGCCCCGCATAACCAAGACCACAAAGAAATGTTTGAAGCTGTAAGGGCTATCCTACAGATAAATTGTGGCGACCAAGACTGGGAACCTGAGAAATCATTCAACGCTATAGACTATGGTGGCAAAATAGACTTAAGCTCTAAAGAATGGGTAATAGATTTTAAAACTAAAGAGTTTGATGCCGATCATAAAAAGCTAGAATATGAATCTATGGCTTACCAACTAGTAGCATACGATGTAGGATTAAACACATCTTACGCAACAGATCATAGAGAACATAAAAGAAGAATAGCTAATATATTTATAAGTAGCACTAACCCTGGTCTAGTAGTGTTTCATGAATGGCCTGATGATGACAGGAAAAGATACTGGACTATCTTTGAATCTTCTCTAGAAGTTTGGAAAAACATAAAGAAATATTGGCCGGAGAACCATGATGAAAGGAATTAATAAAGCAATCATACTTGGTAGAGTATGGAAAGACCCAACAATCAGAGAGACAACCAATGGAACCAAGGTTGCACAAGTTGGACTAGTAACAGAGAGCGGAATGGGTGAGTATGCTAAACCTGATTGGCATACCATTATATTCTATGGCAAACAAGCGGACGTAGTTGATAGTTACGTTGGCAAAGGAACTACCCTATACATTGAAGGGAATATAAACTACAGGAAATATACTGGAAAGGACGGGCTTGACAAGTATGTCACTGAAATACAAGGCAAAATGTTGCAGATGGTTAATAGCCCTGATGCCTATAAGGAAGTAATAGGGACCCCAGAGGAAAAGAAAAAAGTATCTAAGAATGTAAGAGATGAAATGGCAGACATACGAGGACCGGACGTAGTACACTCAGGCGATGACTTACCATTTTGATAAAGAGGCACACGAAGAAGGACAGCGAAGAAAGATATACTTCTTGGCTAGAGAGGTCTGGCCTATGCAAGATAAGTATGCTCCATCGGGCGATCACACATGGGCAGAAGTATTTGAAAGACATTCAGGCATGACACTAGAAGAATATAAAAAGTATGCCATTGAAAATAACTTAAAGGAAAAATATATAGGAGATTCTAAATGACAGAATTTAAAACTGACTTAGGTGAAGAAATCTTTAAGACTAAGTACGCCTCTACACCATATGAGACGTGGCCTAACAGGGCATTTACCATAGTTAATGATGTGTGTGGATCAAGAGACGGTAGAGAAGATCCTATTATGCACAAGTCAGACATGGATTACTTAGTACATACTATATGTGACTTTAAGTTTATGCCGGGAGGAAGATATATTTACTACACAGGTAGAGATGCAAGCTTCTGGAACAACTGTTATCTACTTAGACTTGAGGAGGACAGCAGAGAAGAATGGGCACACCTAACGCAGAGAGCGATGTCATGCTTGATGACTGGAGGTGGAATTGGAATAGATGTAAGCATTGCCCGGCCAAGTGGAAGGCGCTTGCGAAGAACGGGAGGTGTTGCATCGGGCCCGATTCCATTACTACACACTATAAACGAAGTGGGAAGGAACGTGATGCAAGGTGGATCAAGGCGATCCGCTTTATATGGAAGCCTTAACTGGCAACATGAAGATGCGGGAGACTTACTTCATGTAAAGAACTGGCATGATATACAAATAGGTAAACAAAAAGAATATACAATGTCTGATCTTAAAAAGTTAGACTTTAACTTTCCCGCCCCATTAGACATGATGAATATATCATTGAACTATGATGATGCTTTATTGAAAGAGCTAGAAAAATCTAGCATACCAGAAGTATTCATTAACAATACCAAACAGGCTATGATGACAGGTGAGCCTGGATTCAGCTTTAACTTTGGAGCACAAGAGAACGAGACATTACGTAACGCGTGCACAGAAATAACTAGCGAAACAGATTCTGACGTATGTAACCTAGGAAGCGTTAACATGGCTAACATAGAGACACTAGAGGAATTCAAAGACGTAGTTAGAATAGCTTCTAAGTTTCTAGTATGTGGCACAATAAGAGCTGAGTTACCATACAAAAAAGTATACGAAGTAAGACAGAAGAACCGAAGGCTGGGTCTTGGTCTAATGGGAATGCATGAATGGCTATTAAAGAGAGGATACAAATATGAAGTTAATGACGAGCTTAAGAAATGGTTGAAGGTATACAGAGATGAATCTGAAAGAAGTGCAAACAAACACTGTGATAGATTTTACCTGTCTCGCCCTAAAGGGTATAGAGCAATTGCTCCTACAGGTACAATTGCGATCATCGCTGGAACTACCTCTGGAGTTGAACCTGTATACGCCACTTCTTACAGGAGGCGCTACCTTTCAGATGGAACAAAATGGAAGTATCAGTTTGTTATTGACGGCACAGCAGAATCCATTATTAAAGAAACAGGTGTCAGCCCTGACAAAATCGAATCGGCAATCGACCTCGCAGGAGACCCAGAGCGAAGAATAAAATTTCAATACGATCTCCAGAAATATGTAGACCATGCTATAAGCAGCACACTTAACCTGCCTACATGGGGATCAGAACTAAACAATGAAGATAAGGTAAAAGACTTTGCTAAGATAGTATCTAAGTACGCGCATGGATTAAGAGGCCTTACCCTGTATCCAGATGGTAGCAGAGGAGGACAACCCATCACACCGTGTGACTATGAAGAAGCTAAATCAAAACGTGGCGTTATCTTTGAGGACAATAGCGAAGAACAATGTTTAACTGGAGTATGTGGAATATAGGAGAATAAAAATGGAAGAACAAGAAATCTTTCAGCATTGGAACGGACCTTTCAAACCCATTACGAGTGATCAGTTAGAGGACATATCGACTAGACATGAGCGAGAACCTGAAGATACTTCAGACCTTAAATACCACAAGCCAAAATATCTTTCACCAAAGAAAGGATTGTTTACAATAGTAGAAAAGAAAAGAGGAAGATTTAAAGAGATAAAAACATTTAAACTTCTCAAGAAAGCCAGAAAATATATATCAGGAACAGACTATATTATCTGGTACAAACCAGAGCAAGGGGAGATATGAAACAGAAAGGAAACATACTAATCATACCAGACCCTCACGCATCTCCAGACTATGACAACAAAAGGTTCACAGCTCTAGGAAACTTGATAGTGGACAAGCAACCACATATAGTCTTATGTCTAGGAGACATGGCAGACATGCCAAGCCTATCTTCTTATGATAAAGGTACTAAAGGATTTGAAGGGAGGAGATACAAAAAGGATGTAGCCTCTACTATAGATGCTCAAGTTAAACTCTTTGAACCTATAAAGAAACTAAATGCAAACAAGAGAAAGAGAAAGGAGAAACAATATAAACCTAAATTACACATGTGCCTTGGTAATCATGAAGACAGAATAACTAGGGCAACTAACTTCTCTCCAGAACTAGAGGGAACCATAAGCATTAATGACTTACAGTATGAAAAATTTGGATGGAAGATTACACCATTCAAAAGCTGTATAACATTAGGTGGTATAGTCTTCTCACATTACTTTACATCTGGCGTGGCTGGAAGACCTATAAGTTCAGCACACACAGGCTACCACCTTATAACTAAACTACATTGCTCAGCAGTCCAAGGACACTCACACCTATACAACCACGCAGAACAAACAAGACCTGATGGGCAAAAGATATTCGGATTGTCTGCGGGTTGCTACTCACATCCCAAGTACTCTGAGAGTTGGTGCAAGGACACAGAATACACATGGTGGAGAGGGGTTGTCATGTTGAATGGACTAGATGGTGATGGATACTACGATGACATACATTCTATAACACAACGCAAATTAATGGGAGAATATATCTAATGGATGAACACCCAAAGGATTGTCCATTCTGTGGATCACCAGGAATTGTTGGGGATTTTATGGTAGGATGTGGCAAATGCAAACTAGGATTTGTATTTGATCCTAGAGTACCACCGCTAAGAAAAGAAGCTATAACTAACTGGAACCGGAGAGTTGATGCTGTTCCTTAAGCATCTGTTTGGTCTGGCCCTTTGGTACTCACTATATGTAACAGCTTCTTGCTTGTTCGTTTACGCCGTTTTTGGATAGGAAAAAATTTATCAATCACTCCGTGCGCCCCAGAAATGGGGCGTATTTTTTTTACACATCCAATAGGAAATGCATGTATACCGGCCCACTCCTTCTTACCATCCATATCTCCTAGAGTGTTAGCTATCTTTATAGTCTTGTCATCTTTAAAAATAAGATAACCAACTGACCAACACCTAGTAGGATCAACCTCCTCTGGCTTCTCCCACCCTGACGTAGCTAGTATATCTACCCACTCTATCTCAACAAACTTAGGCCTCATTGGCTAGCCTTAAATTGATATCCACCACGCTTCCTTTCCAACCCCATCTGTTTAGTATCACCAAATAACTTCTCATACCCCTGCATCATAGCTACCCACTCTCTAACTTCAATCATTTTTTTACCCGCTAATTTTAAATACTCTGCTCGGATCTCTTCCCTCTTGCGTGGATTGCGAGTCTGCATCATCAATGATCTCATCCTATCTAATATCTCCCTCACCTCATACATCTTTTTTCTTTGCTTTTCTTTAACAGCAAACTCATTAAAGTTATAAGTATTAAGCCCAACCATAGACATGTAGGCTTGAGGAACAGTAACCCTAGGCAACCCATACCTATCTATATTGCCATCCATCACTCCATATGCTTGTAACAATTTAATAACTGGACCACCACCAGTAACAATATTACCAGACCTATTCCTTGGTGTTAAGAAAGGCGGTATCATGTTGCTAGATATAAACATAAGTATATCCTGATACTGCTGCATAGGAGAATCAGCTTCATTGTATATCTCATTACCTGTGAAGAAGTCTTTATTATTTACCAACCCTTGGAATGCATTATAAGGTCCTGTCATCATTCCACTAGCGCCCCAAGACTTCTTGAACTCACCCTTCCATGCATTTTTAGCTATCTCCAAATGAGAATTCCATGGAAGCATGTAGCCTATATTAAGCGCACGCCACCTACCATGAGCATCCTTCCAAGGAAGGAAGTACATCCCGCCTTGATCTTCTGCCCACTCTGGCAACATACCCCTAAGCTTTTCAATATCATCATCATCCAGATCGTCTTGCTCAGCTAGCAATGCCTCAGCTAGAAGGAATGGTAATGCTACATAAGGAAGGAAAGATACTGGATTATCCTGTAGGTTTCTGGCTAGCTGAAACATAACCTTAGCATTAAAGGTTATAAATGGGGAACCAAAAGGAACCTTACGCAACCACCTCAAACCCTGAGACACACTGCTGTAATCTAGGATAGCTTTGTTAGCAGCTATGGCAGCTTCACCTTCTGTCGCCCCCTTACTCTCCATCATATCAATCATCTTAGCTACCTTAAATAGAACCTCAGATTTCTGATATGCCCTGCCACCTACATCCAACCATTCATCAAAAAATATTTTACCTCTAGCCTTCATACCTTCCCAAGATTTCTCAGAAGCTTTTATCTTTGCAAACTCTGCATCAATCCTTCCTATTTCCTGACTAGAAAATGTAGTTGATTCTATACCATACTTCCTAGCTAACTGAGAATACTTTCCATCATGTAGTATATCATTCATAGCCTGCACGATTCTTCCCGGAAGCCTATGCAAAGCCACCCCAGAAGTATGAAGTAATATAGTATTAGATATAAGATTACGTGCCTGCGTAGGTGGGTTCATTGGAACCCTGGTATACTTGAACACTCTAGTAATCGTTGCGCCCAATCCTCTATCACTCAATAAAGATTGAGCAAGGTTCTGATCAGAGAAAGATTCTCCGGGGGCAATCATGTCATTGTATATCTCTCTAACAATCCACATGCCACGCATAGTTCCATAGCGCGGAGTATCTGGAACTCTTCGATATCTCTTGGAGTCTACGTTCTCTGCCGGAAGATGTCTAGCTGATGCCTCTCTAAATTTTTTGGCTAGCGCCCTTGTAGCAGTTGCTCTGGCAGAGTCACCACTCTCTTCTATAATGTCAGCCCTGTATTCCATGCCTTCAGCCTCATGCCTGAAGTACATGGGTGTTCCCTTCATTCCGTTGATCTCTATTAACTGATTAGGAAGAACCCAATTAAATCCGCCAGGGTCTGTAGATATATAGTTCAGAAGTTTAATAATACCTATGTCCCTTCCAACCATTGTTTGGTATCTAGAAGATAGGAAGGCAGGGTCTTCGATCTTTCCATGTATAAGCTCTTCCATCCACGTGCCGTATACCTTTCTAGCCCTGGTATAATCTAATGAAGAAGCTTTAAATCCGTACCCTATAGTCTTGCGTGCTTGATCTCCAAACACATAAGACATATACAGCTGTGGTAAATACTTACCACGCAATGCGGCAAACTGATCTGGACTGATCAAGCCAAGCCCCACCAGTTCCTCACCCATATTTTCAATTATCTCCTTAGTCTCTATTACCTTTGCCTTTATATTTATTTTTTCTGTAGGAGAATGAAACGCACCCTTCTTTCTAGTACCACCAAGAACTGTCCTTCTTGTAGCTACCTCTATATCTCTATCGGGCAGACCATCTGGAGATGCACCTTGCTCGGTGAAGTATTTAAATATAACTTTCTTTTCTTTTGGGTTAGCCTCATTGAGGACATCAAATGTTATACGCCCTGTATTTTCCCAGCTCCATATCTCACCCTTAGTCAGCATGCGCTGAGTCTCTAGCAAGTTAAACCCAGGAACAGTAAGCAATGGTTCTATTGCTCTCTGGATAGATTGCAACCCACTCCTTAATTTACCCTCACCAATAGCAGATTGTATTAGCGCCCTAGTTGTACTCTCAGTACCCCGCGCCATGATTGCCTTCTCGTCCTTGACAGTATCATCAATAGACCTTATAAGATTAAGGCTCATCTTTTCTGGGGTATACTCTAATGAATCAGATGATTTAATATTTGAGTCATCGAATACTATGTACTCTATAGTGTGAGAAGCGTCAAGAAAGTTAACTACTTGGAGAGAGTCATAGCCCATACTTTGAAAGAGTCTTCTTAAACTAGAAGCGGTAGACTCCATTAGCCTAACCTTTAATGATTCACCCTCAGTAAAGCCTATCTGCTCATTGTCAACTCTAGCATCTATATCTCTATATGTATCATCTTGATGCCTGCTAGCCTTATCAATAAATTTCTGAAACTTTTTGAAATTCTCTGGAGACATCTGTTTCTCAACAGTATCGTCAGGTCCAATACTTTGTGTAGCATCTCTGAAGTTAGTGGCTAGATGTGCTAACGGGCTTTCAGGCAAATTGGCAAATCTTATCCATCCAATAGGATCACTGTAATTATTTATATCTGTATTCAATATTAGTGGGTTCTTTATATTTATATAGAACTCTTTTAATTGAGCGCCCTTCTCAAAAACATATATGTTATCTGCTTTTTGTCTGGTTAAAGTAGAGAGTGGTATTTCTATACCGTTATCTTGCTTAAACATGTACTCCTTTAGCTCTGGATTCCATCTTACATTATTAGTTCCAAACACATAACGAGGCAATTTCATTGACCTGTCAACAAGATGCGAGTCACCCCAACTTATAGCTATACCTTCTAGGTCTCTGTTAGTTAACTTCTTTAGTTGTTCTGGAATCCAAGGATCATATAGTGCAGACTCTTCATTTATACTTCTTATCTTTCCTTCTGGAACTTCTGATATACTACCATATCTTTCAGAACTAGTCCTAGCTATCATCATCAACGCTGCATCCACACTACCAAAATGCATACCAAGTTCCATCTTATCTATGATTGGAAAGTGGTACTTCCAATTTTGATTGGAATGGTATACTGGAGTTGTAATCATTGACCCCTCTAAGAACTTTGCTCTAGCCTGATTTCTTTTGTCAGCTAGCCTCTTGCTGTCACCAGTCTGCCTAAGAGAATGTTCGTACTTCTGCTGGCTTGGAACATTCTGAACAAGGTAAGCAACCATGTCCTGCAAATCTCTTGTAGTAATGTCAGGACCCTTAAACCCTGGAGTTGTAGAGAATAGCTCTGCCATTCTAACAAAGAACTTCCTAGCTGCCTCTTGTATCTGTCTCCACAGGGAAGGCTTGACTCTTGTTCTGCTTGGTGGATTAGCGGTAATATATTCAGCCAGTACTTCTTCCCAGAAGGTCCTTCCTTGCTCAAAGCTTAAGGATAAGTTAGGCATTTGCCAACCACCGCTTTCTGGAGGGATAACATCTCCATGCATATCACGAGTAACCACACCATCTCCAGTAATCATAGTTCCAGGCCTAGTATCATCCTCTAAGTGCTTTCCTTCTATAACTTTATTTAATGCATTAAACTGTTTTAAAGTTCCAGCCTTAAGCCTACCGCCACCCAACATGCCCATATACTCTGGATAGTTGTTAAGCATAGCTACCCAAGTAGCCGCTCTTATATCTCTGTCTCCATCATACCAAAGCTTTTTAACTGTAGATAAAACGTTGCTCCACTCAGGCCCCTCAAGCATTCTCTTGCCATAGTGAACACCAAGCTCATGCATTATTATACCTCTAACAGATTCCTGCCCAAAGTGCTTGGCTATATTTTCATGCATAAAAGAAACTTGCGCTATCGGGCCTTCACTATCTACACCACCAACTACAAAAGCAGCTGTGTCCTTTGGTATTGTAACACCATATGCCTTAACGGCATACGGAGCTACACTATTTGGAAGGAACGTTATGAATGAGTCAGCCCTCATCTTATTAACTGCACGAACACCAAATATACCATTAAGCTCCTTAACAAACATGTTTATAACTTGCTCTGGATTTGCAAAAGGCATAACAATATCAGCCCGACCAGAGGCTCTGATAGTTTTTATATCACCATTGATATCATCCTCTATAAAATTATCCTTGGTGATATTATCTTGTAGCTTTTCTATAGCTGCGCCTATCTCTTCGGCTGTTGCTTTCTCTTGTAGATTCTGTAAAGCGTGCCAATCCATGATCGACTCAACTAATGCGCTACGTTTTTTAGCAACAATAAAGGTTGGTGTAATCTCCTTAATGTTCTCAGCTAAATCCTGAAGATCTCCCACTTTATAGAGGGAAGTTTTCTTTAGGTTGGTAAGTAATGTTTCGGGGGTTTCTAGCAGAATCGCTAGTGGATTAACTTTGTCGGCCTTCTTCTTGGCCTTCTTTGCTTGTGCATCTTTAACAGCTTGTGCATTAAAGGCTGCTATTTCATCAGCCCCAGCCCAATCAGTTAGCTCAAACGCTAGGTCAGCGTCAGTTACTACTTGCTCTTTGGCTCTTTGCTCAGCCTCTGTCTCAATAATTCTTAGGTTAGAGGTAATAAAATTATCAAACTCTAATGGGTCAACGATACCTCTCTTAGCTGCCTCACTAGCCAGATTGTAGAATACATCAGGATCTAGATGTGCGTACTTCTTTTTAAATCCTTTGGGTATTCTTATTCCAGTTCTTGGCGCCTCAGTCTTACCATAATCATCTGGTACTTCCTCGCCTCTGCTCAACATCCTCTCTATGTTGCCTTCTAATATGTGTTTTCTATTTTTATCTGAAAGCTCACCTCTACCTACTATTTCAATCATGCTTGGGTTTATGACATGAAGCTCACTGTCTGCCCCAATACCGTTCCAACCATTAACCCAATCAATACCACGCTCAAGCAGCGCAGGTATTGCGGAAATCATTGTCTCTGGAGTTCCTGGCACTGCTCCTCTAGCTATTGCAGCAGCTGACTTCTTTCTGCTCTCCGCTTGCAAGCGATCTATAATCTTCCTGTCAGCCGGGTCCGTGTAGTCCATCCCACGACCGCTGACAATCACAGACACAACTCCGGGAGTTCCGCCCGGCTCTGCTAACGTAGGTGATGACATCTCCTCACTTTTGATTCTAGCAACAGAGACACCAACAGGAGCATTTTTAAAGTATCTTATCTCAAATCCATCTCTCAAGGACTCTATGTTTGAGCTAACATGGGTTCCTGCGATGGGTGTAAGCTTGTCTAGCCCTCCTTCAAATATGGCAACTCCGTTTTTGTCAGTGGCTACTTGAAGCGGTGGCACATTTGGATTATATTTTTCAGTGCTAACTATGTCATCAGGAGATATACTTTCCTTCCTGATTAACCACTTCATATCTTTCCTACTTTCGCCTCTATTAGGATCAAGATATAATGGACTACCATCATTAGTTATTTTAATTATAGAGACTACACCAACTTCGCCCGGCTCCCAAACGGCTCCAAACTTTCCTATACCAGATTGAAGATAATCAGCAAAAACTCTCGCATCAGTTAAATTTCCAGCAACATGAACAAAGTCAGTAACTCCTGGAGTATATTCTGTTTCTCCCCTTTCTTTTGACGGACTTATTCCTTCGCGTTTAAGTTTATCTACAATATCTGTTGGTGTTACATGATAAATAAATTTAGGAGATTTATCGTATAAAGTATACTTACTCTCTACTTTTTTTTTACCCTTTCCGGTTGTAACTCTAGTGCGACGAGCTTCCTCGTCTGCTCTTTCCTTCGCTCTGATTTCTGCTGTATCGGCTTTGGCTTGCTCAGCCTGTAGTAATACATCTTCTTTTTGTGCTGCTTGGTCAGCTTCAAAGGTGTCTTCAGTTGCAACCTCTTCAGTTGTTGCAACCTCCTTGTCTGTCCAAGCCTGTGAAACTTCTGCAGCTTGTGGAGAATCAGCTTCCTCTAGTACACCAACCCACCTTTCAAAGAATGAATCATTCATCTCACCAGAGACGACTTCATTTCTACTGGCATCAACAGGTGACTGTCTACGTCTAAGATCGCCAGCTTGATATGCAGCTACCAATGAATCCTTAAACAATTGAGCATTAGTTTTTATAGAATCTACTATGTTCTGCGCCCCTTCTCCATTTTTAAGGGAGAACATGGTAAAGTCTTCATTGAACTTAAGCCTTCTTGCACCTGGATAGTTAACCACAACTTCCCATCTGCCTCCTACCCTACGTCTGGAAACATTTGGTCTAGCTGTTGCTGTATCACTTTTAGGTACTGGACCTATGTATTGCTTGTAGTTCTTTCCGGGCCAATGGTTAATAAATTGCTGCGGGGCAAGTCTTGCTTTTTCTGTCCTTGTTCCAGCAATCTCTCTGGCCTCTGTTGCTTGAATGCGTCCAGCTACTCTGGCTGTTTCCCTAAGTCCTCGCGCTGTCTCCCTGAGAGGAGCAGCTGCTCCACGCACTAGCTTACGTTTCCCTGCTGTGAGTGCTCTTATCTGCTTTCTGAGGGATGCCGATAGATCACCAAGCGCTATCTTTGTGGCGGCATTAACAGCTCTTCGTCTTGTAGCATAGGTCTCATGTGGGTTACCATCAATTACTAGGGTAAACTCTTCAGCCTCTTCTATGATCTGTACTGGTACACCCTGCTCATTGACAGTTCTTTCTATGAATGGTAATGGACCAGGCTCTCTAGCTTTAGCACGAGTTTTCTTTAAATCTCTTTTCTCTGCAGCCTGTTGTTTTGCAGCAGCTTGCTGATTCTTTACATACTGTATCTGTGGTTCAATACCGTAGTCTAGAACAAGGGCATTCTTTGCTTCTTCAAGCGTCTTGTATAATTTATCAAGAACCTCTCCGTCATATACAGCTCTGTATGCGTCGTCAGCTGGACTCTTGAATACCTCTGCAGGCTTACCCTGTAGAGTAGTTGTTCTTGAGTTACCGTCATCTGATGTACGCCATCGTGTTGATTTAGGTGCTGCTTCAACTACCTGATCATCTTCTGGTGTTGGAGGGGCTGGTGGTGTAGTTTCTCCAGTGATAACAGGCTTAGCTTTGGGAGCTGCCTCTTCCTCATCAATTATCTTTTCCTCTGATGCAGGCGAAACTGGCTTTGTAACAACAGTACCCTTGGCTTCTGCTGGAGGTATAATAGTATCAATAACTCTTTCGGTAATTGATCTATCACCTTCCCCTGCTACTATAGGTCTTGGTTCTGGTTCTCTGGTAGTGGGTGGCTCTAAAATCTCAGCTTGAGTTTCACGAGCAATTGTTCTCTCTTGCAGGAATGTAGCAGTCTCTTTATATGCATCCGCAGCTTCATCACCATTACGCAATCTAATTTCTTTTTCTGCGGCATTAAAGAATCTCTTTCTATTGGCTGGAGATATGCCACGCTCAACTAGAACTTCCATGTCTGCGAATGCACCATCCCTTGCTTCTGCTATTGCCACGTCAATAGGTGTAAAAGTTCCAGCATCTATCTCTTCTTGAGTAATTTCTTCCTCAGCAATGGCGCCTTCTTCATCAGCTACTTCCTCTGCTGCAAGTTGTTCTCTTAACGGTGGAACTTCCGGTCTAATAGCCTCTTCGACTTCTACCTCTGGAACTGCAACTGTGGTAGCTTCTGTAAGCTCTGCTACTTGTTCTGTTACATCAGCTCTTTCTCCACCAAGAAATGTTCTCAACATAGAAATATTATTTGCTACTACCTGTCCAACTTGTTGATCGCCCTCAGTGCCCTCACTAATTCTAGGCTTCCTGCCCTCTTTCTCAGTAATTTTAATATAAGGCCACGCATCTGGAACTATTGTTGCGCCTATACCTACCAGTTGTGCATTAAGTTGTTGTTTGCCTTTAGAGAACTCAAGTGGTTCCGTAATCTCAACAGCATCTCTTACATCTCCAATGGTTGCATCAAGATTTTCTGCTGCTTCACGTAATTCAGGTATGCCATAATAATCGGCCAACTCAGCCCCGCTCCCTTTATTAATCCAACCCTGCTTACCTATGCCAATAACTGGATACCATTTTCCCACTGTAGTTTCAACCTTTCCTCCAGCTCCAGTAGAAATATAAAATGGAATCTCTATAACCTTTCCTGATGGACCTGTTACCTTAACCAAGACATAAACTCTTGGGAGATCACCTTCGACCATTGGATCTGCTTCTTCCTTGATGATGTAAGATCCTGCATCATCAAAAAGTACTAGCCCTAAATCTTCAGCAACAGCATCATTTATTTCTCCAGCCACAGGACCAGCGACTTCTTCAATTTGCCCAGTCTCTGCGTTAATACCTATTCCCGATATTGCTGGACCTTTCTCTTCTACAACACGTTGCCCACGTTCTGCGATCTCTTCCTGCGTATGAACATTACCATATACACCAGCAAGACGAGCCAGCTCTTCATAGTATATACGAGCATAGTCTTCTCCTACTTGATCTCTTATAGTTTCATACTTTTGACCAAATTCATCAATAGTTATGTTAGCCTCTGCATCTTCATTAGCTATTCTAAAGAGTATTGCTCTGGCGTTCTCATCAGCTAACTGAGTTTGTCTGGCTACCTCTACTTCCCTTGCTCTCTCAGCAGCTCTCTGTCTCCTTCGTACATTCCATGCTCGATTCCTAGCAGCCATTTGATTAGCTTGAGCACGATTGCTTATATCTCTAACTTCTGCTAATTTGGCAGCAGCACCAGTATCCATAGCCTGTTGAGTGATGGCCTCATTCTGAGTCTCTATAGCTCTGGCAATCTGTGCTGGACCAGCAGCTGGGCCTGTCTGAATAACATCTTCATCTGGAATTACTTCCTCTACAGGAGTGGGCATACCCCTTATTACTATAGTTGGAATTCCATTTTCATCTATATAAAAATCAGGCCTTTTAGATAGGTCACCGTATATTCTTTCTCTGGCTTGAGCTATGCTCTCTCCCGGAAGAACCTCCATTGAAGGGCCTTCAGGCTCCATCACAACCTCATCTATTATAGCGTCAGACACTCGATTACGTTGTGCTTCTAAATCTGATTGAGTCAGATCTACTTGCACAGCACTGTCTATCTCTTCTTGGGTAATGTCCCTTCTTGGTAGCGCTCTCCTACCCTCTTCAATAGCTGCTGCTCTAGCTGCTTCTATCTCTGCTAGCCTGGTAGTATCTGCTGGAGCACCGACAGCTAGCCCAACATCAGTTGTATAAGCTTGGGCACCAAGTCTTGCTGCCTCAGCTGTATCTGCTACAGGCTCAGTAACAATGGGTATCCTGTCTCCCCTCTCATACGCATCCCTTTGCTGTTGTCTCCATGCCTCTCTTATGTTTCTTCTATCTTCTTTTGTTTCGGTTGCCGGGCCAGGCTCAGGCATTGCTATTGATGGGGCCTCTTCAGTAACCGCCTCAGCTTCCGCCTCTACAGGCTCGAACAAAGCTGCTGCCTCTGATAGTCTTGCCTCTACCTCATCCTTTCTAGCTTTTCTTAAAGCTTTGATCGCAGCTTTCTTTTGCCTAATCTTAGCTCGTCTAGACTTTATGTAGTCATGCTTCTCTGGTATTTGTGATTTCTTTTTACCATCTATTATCTGAAGTTCAAGAGCTTTTATTTCATCTGATAGTTGATTCTCAGCGTCAATTCTTCCCTGCGCTATCTCCTCTTGTCTTGCCTGCCTGGCTACGTACTGCTCATGTATTCTACCATGACGACTCTTGGCAAATCCAGCACTTGGAACTACAACACCCAACGCTCCAATCATTTCAGCCAGGCCCTGCTTTAATACGTTATTAAAGTCTACCCCTTTAATAGTATCAACAGTAGTTAAAAACTCTTCAGCTGCGCCTTGACCAAATTCTGTTACTTCTTCTAGAGCTATAAATCTACGAAACCCAAATTGCTTATTCTTGGCAGCATTAGAAAGATTAACCATCCATGGAAATCTTTCGAGGAATACATTAAGAAATGCAGCAACTGATGCCATACCTATATCTTCAGGAGCAGCGTCAGCAGCGCCAAGACCCTCACCCTTGTTTGACATCCTATCTTCTAGGGTTCTATTAAACTCTGATGCCCCTAATGGAACACCACCCAATAAAAATGCCGCACCCAGATATGCAGCAGCTTGAGGAAATGTGTCTCTTACAAACTTAAGCATTGGCCATGCTCTTTCCATTCCAGATTCACCAGACTTACCTGCAGCAGCTTCTAATGCTCTATCAAAATCCATAGGAACATAGGCGCTTCCTTCTCCTACCCATGTTTGATCAGCGCCGCTAGCTACCCAGTCTGCAAAATTATTAAGAGCCTTTGCGCCCCTTGACGCAAGATCAGTATCATCATCATCAGCCTCAAACATACCACCAATGGTTATACGCCTATCTCCCCACTCTATTGCATTTCCTAGAAGATCTGGAACCTCTGCCGCCATTCTAAGCACTGATCCGCCAAACTCTCCAACCGTATCATACCAAAAGCTCCAATCATTTGGATCTCCAGCCACAGAAAGAATAGTATCTACTTGCTGTGTAGTATCAAAATTAGGAGTTGGACTGGTAGGTATTGTTATAACATCAGCGGCGCCAGCCGTTGAAATAGGATTAAGCTTATTTAATATGCCTTGTGATGATCCTGTTTCAAGCATTGCCATTATTTAAATTCCTCATAGTTTACTATACCTCTTACTATATTTCCCTTGTCGTCAGAGGGTTCCCCTAATCGAGAGTCCTTATCAGGACCAATGGATCTAAACATATTAGCTAGTCTCTTATGAAAAACATCTTGAGTTATTTCGTCAGCTATCATCTTGTTAACACCTAAAGCTTTTAGGGCGTATTCAAATATTTTATCTTGATTTGTTTTGTTATAAACCAACTTGTCTATGTCTCTCTCTGACATTCCAAGCATTCGTTTAAGCACATCATATATAGTGCTATGTTTAAACTGGAATGCACCGGTAGCCGTTTCACCATACTTTCTATATACCTGACCAATAGTCATTGTAGTTAATTTTGGATCTGGTTCAGACAGTGCAACAGCGTTATATCCATCACCTCCAGATTCTGCTTGCCTTACTACAGCTGTAAGACCATCTACCATTCTGGCAAGTCTTCCTTCTGGTGAAATATTCCATGGGGTTAATCCTTCTGTTCCAACCAGCTCTCTTCCTACAAAGTAATCTTCTAGATGATCTCTAGATTGTTTTCCTAAATGTTTTATAGCGAAATCTCTATACCATGGGATATTCTGGCCGGATGCTTTCATTGCTTTCAGTATAGCGTCTGGTTCATTCTTAACATGGTGCGCCATTGATCGCTCGCCAACGTCAAACACTCCGGCTAACTCATCAGCCTTAATTAGAGCTTCTGTCTCAGGATCAAGTACACCCTTTTCTGTTCCAAGCATTCCGGTGGATAAGCTTTGTCTAAGCTGCTCTTCCATTGTAGAATCCTTTCCTTTAATAGCTCTAAAAAGATCACCAAGATAATCATATACAGCGCCAGCGCCTTTTCTAATTAATTCCCCCAAGCCAACAGGTTTACCTGCAGCCCTTCTCTGCCTAATGATCTCTTGATGTCTCTCTCTGTTATCATTAAATATACCTTTAAGGATTTGCTCATCAGTTGCTGGCTCTCTTGCGCCAGCCACTATATCCCCATACTCACCTCTTTTAACCTCCCATTCATCACCCATTAAAAATCTAGCAGTCTTTAAGATAAATCCTTCCGTGTCCTGCTCAAGAGCTGAGTCAAGCTCAGCTGCTGTATCAGCAGGAGTTTGATTGTTAGCTCCATCTTCGCCAACCACTAAAGGTGCCGGTTCTTTTGGTAAGGTATCTGACGGTGGGGG
>Ga0208179_1000459_pt1 | contig 26522 bp, 31 predicted proteins | sample Malvired_Geostar_FD_184238 | JGI IMG/M metagenome (GOLD analysis project Ga0208179, IMG submission 184238) | Marine viral communities from the Global Malaspina Expedition - Malaspina viral metaG DeepMed_Geostar (SPAdes) (version 2) | ecosystem: Environmental > Aquatic > Marine > Oceanic | place... | reverse complement strand
TGGGCTGGAGGGTGCGCCAACGGACCCCCACTAGCCCCCTGTTGCGCTTGTGTGGGGTCACGGGTAGGTTGATTGGCAGCCCGCTGCTACTCTGTAGGCGGGCCTGCTACCTAAAGAGCACGCGGCCTGTTAGACTACCAGGCCCTTGTAGCACTTAACCCCTTTAGAATCAATAGGTTAATAGCTGAATATCTGCAATAATCCGCAATAATTGTCCGGAGGGTCCGGTCTGGTTGACTAGCTAATGCGTGGGCTTGCCCTCTCACACGAAAAATAACAAAAAACTAAAATCAGGGGGTGGGTGCTATTATGACTGATAGTCATAATTAAGTGGTGAGAGGTCCCGGTGGCTATGCTATAGTGAGGGCTCTAGTAAGTTAGTCTCCTAGATAGGGGGGCTCATCGGGAACCAAGACTCGGTGGGTCCCCTTTTTGGTGGGGGTTATGGTGGGAGAAATTAACGATCAATCAGGTGGCTCCATCCAGGTTAAGGAAATTGATGGGACCCTCTGGCTGCAGTTCAACGGGAGCTGTAGTGAGATGTTGCCCCACTGTCGGGCTATCTGCTGCCGCCTGCGCCCCATGGTGAATGCCCCGCTGTCTACTATCGGGGAAGTCTCCAAATTTCTCTCTAAGCGCAATCCCAACCACAAGGATCAGTTTGTGCTCCAGTCCCAGGATGGTCATTGCACCTATCTGAGCGACAGCAACCAGTGTGAGGTGCATTCTGATAAGCCGAAGGTGTGTGCGGCATGGCATTGCTCCCCCGGTGGTGTAGATGAGGAGGGCAAGCCCTACCCCAAAACGGGGCGGGGATGGGCTCTGATACCGGAAGTGCTGTGGGATCTCATCAACGAAGAGTCCTGACCGGCTGAAATATGGGTAAGCACAGGAAAAGGCCCCCATCAGAATATGTGCCCTGCCCGGTCTGTGGCTACCCTGTGGCGTGGCAACACTATCATCCCGGTGGCAGAAAAAGGTTGAGCGCGCGTCAAACCCAGGCGTACCTGAGCTGGCTGGTGCGTGAGGCCCGCAAAGGAGATCGCCGCGCTCTGGCTCTGGTACCGGGTGGGGCAAACATACATCACAGTGACCCAGAGTCATGACTAACCCTTGACGGCTGCACCTGATTTGCTACACTGCGGCCTATGCCTAAAAAACAAACCCGGTCCGGGTCTGCAGTTAAAAAGAAAACCACCAGAGCTGCTCCCACCCGAGTTGCTGTAGAAGAGCCGCCTTCCCCACCCCCCGATCCTCCTGTTGTAGAAGCTCCCAGCGATCCCCTCAAGTCCACGATAGAGGAAGTGCAGATGATGTTCCGGCGCAAGCCTCTGCTGGTGCGGGCCGAGCAGGTCCACAAAAAGCAGGTCGCCCAGTTAAGTAACCTCGGGGTGAGTGTGAGCCTGAAACCCGGAGACTGGATAGTGGATGAAGGGGGTCACCGGACTGTGGTGCTCATGGATGAGTTTGATGGGCTCTACGAGATGGTACAGGCCCCGGATGAGGAAGCTGCAGTTGCAGGGCTGGCAGATATGGAACTGGGCTCTACAGTGGATAAAGATGGGAAGCGCATGGTGCGGGTGAAGGTGATTGGTGGGCGTGGAGCCATTGCCTACTGGCACCGCCAGCAGAACACCGGAGAAGGCGCACATTGGGAAGTGATTGCCGATATGAATGATAATCCGGGTGCCAGTCATCGGGTAGGTCGCTTTATTGAGCCTTTTGAGGGGAAACCCGGTACTAAAACATGGGCCTTTTTAGCCATCCACTAGCCTGTTAATCAAGGAGTCCGCCATGGATACCTATTCTGTGCAGAAATCCAGGGGTCACACCCACCGTATTACCTGCCTGCGGCCCGATCACAGCGCATCGATGCGGGAGTTTCTCGATGATGTGGATGAGGATGCCTTTCTGGGGGCTCTGGAGAGTTCATCAGAAGGGAAGTGGCTGGATCTGGCAGTGATGCTCACCAGCCCCGAGTATACCCACACCACCTTTCCACAGATTTGCTTCAAACTGAGTATTCCCCTCCAGGACCTGAATGATTTCTGGAGGGATTCCCAGATCCAGAGGGGGCTGCGCCTCAAATGGAATAAAATACCCGTCATCATGGAGCAAACTGCTGAAGATGCAATGCGGCAACCTATCTATTGCGACCGCTGTGATGGGAAAGCCATCATTGTGGACGGGATGGATGCAGAGGGGGAGCTGATTGAGCGCACCTGCCCCAAGTGCCACGGTAAAGGTGAAATTGAGGCTCCCGCAGATCGCCATGCCCGCGATATGGTGTATGAGACTGCCGGATTAACCAACAAGCGGGCTCCTATGGTTTCCACCCAGATCAATGTGGGGGTGACGGTGGAAGATACTGTCAGCGATATCAGTACCCTGCTCGATGTGACTCCTCAACCCCTGAAGGATGAGGAAGCCGGGTGAATATCAACCTCATTCGCCTCAAAGGCATTGTGGAGGAACTGCGCTTGCTCCGCTCTGCCCTGGAGCGCATGACGAATCTCTATGAACTGCACCTCCAGCACACTGAGCGGCTCACTACCCAGGTTGTAGAGGCCACACCCCAGCAACTATCAGAAAGTCGCGTCAGCTACACTGATCCGGCGTTTGGGGAGGTTGCAACTCTCTACGAACAGCGTCTGGGGCGTGCAATGACCGATGAGGAGTCTCAGGAACTGGGCCGGTTGATGGCAGAGGAGGAAGCAACCCCCTAGGGGTGTACAAATCAATAGATTAATGTACACCATGACGCCAGAGGGGTAGAGAGCACTGAATTACGGGTTTATTTCCCCACAGGGAACTGATGTATTCCAAATCAATCACCCAGACCCAGATTGAGCAGGTAGAGCACGCCAAGGGGCTCAAACTGGTGCGCTATTCCCCCTCCAAAGTCTGGGAAGTGCGTAAATTGCTGGAACGCAAGCTGGATTCCAAAAAACCCTTCACTTCCGAAGAACGCGCCTTCCAGACTAACGAGCAACTCCTCTGCACCCTCGATTATCGCTATTTTGCTAATCGCTACTGCAAAATCATCAAAGATGGTGTCGATGGGGGTGGTCTGGGTACTTTGGAGCTGTGGGAGTCACAAAAAGCTGTTCTGAAGCTGGTAGCGCGTCTGGAGGAGCAGTGCTGGGAGGCTAAGAACCGGGAAGAGCCTGTAGACGGGATTTTGATTGTGCTCAACAAGGCGCGGCAGTTAGGGGCCACCATGATCAGCCGCTCCCTGATTATGCACCGCGTTCTGTTCTGGAATCACATGCGGGGCTTCTCAGCCAGCGTGGATGAAGATAAAGTGCTGGAACTCTACGAGCGCGATAAGCGCATCTACGATAATCTCCCCTTTTACCTCCAGCCCGAAATTGGGTTCGACAAGAAGGCCGAGCACCTTACTTTCTCGCGTCTGGACTCCAGTATCCTCTACCAGCACGGGAAACAGCAGTCCGGCTTAGGCCAGGGACGCCAGTTCGAGGTCAGCCACTTCACCGAGGCTGCCAGCTTCCCCTACCCCAGAATGCTGGAACATGACTACTTCCCCACTATCCCCCAGTCGCCCTATGCCTTCTGTCTGGCAGAATCCACCCCACAGGGCCGCGGCAACTGGTGGCACACATGGACAGAGAAAGTACGCATGGGACGCATGGCACGGTGGGCCTACCTGTTTGTGCCGGTCTACATTGAGCCTAAAAAGTACCGACGCGCCCCACCCGCCAACTGGGTGCCTGAACCCCTCACTCTGGAATATGCCCGGAAAGTGGAAGAAACCAGCCCCCGCGTGATTGGCTCTACCTTCCAGCCAGACCGTCGTCACCTCTACTGGTGGGAATCGACGCGGCAGGAATATGTAGAGATGGGCTCACTGGCTATCTTCCTCACTAACTACGCAGCGACTCCCGAGGAGAGTTTCCAGTTTTCCACAGCCGGTGCCCTCAATCCCGAACTCATCGAACAACTGCGGGCTGATGTGACCGAGCCGGTGAGCTATGAATTCAGCAGGACTACAGCCTGAGCTGACTATGGACCATCTACCTCACTATCGCCTGCCACGCTGTGGGGCTATTAACCCTCTGGCAGCCGATGATCCCAACCACCGCGATATTGACCCCCGTGGCCTTATCAAGCTGTGGGAGCCTCCCAGAAGACGCGCCCGCTACGTGATGGGTGTGGATGCCAGTGCCGGTATCCTCCACTGGGACCGTTATCACCGCAACGATGAAGACCTCACTACCGACAACGGGGCGATTGAGGTAATTCGCTGTGGGGATGGGCAGATCACCCCCGATATACAGGTAGCTGAATATGTGGCCCCCATCGATGCCGAGGATCTCGCCGATGTGGTGGCACTGCTGGGACGCCTCTACGCAGGCAGCAGCGACTACGGGGAAGCTCTGTGCATCATTGAGGTGTGGCCCGGTCCGGGCCTGCTCACCCAGCGCAGACTGATCAACTACTACGGCTACACCAACCTGTTCCGGTGGGAATACCTCGACAGCATGATCCCCAAAGCCACCAACACCCTGGGCTGGACCTCCAACACCAAAACTCTCCAGATGTTGTGGTCGCGCTTCAGCCGCCACATGGGGAAGAAATTACTTAAAATTCGCTCCAGCTACTTGATGGATGAGATTGCCGATCTTCAGAATCTACCCGGCAAGACCTTCCCTCAACCTGCTGGAGAGATGGCCCACGATGATAGGGTGCGGGCAATGTCCCAGGCGATATGGGCCAGCCATGACTGGGGACTGGCTGAAGATATTCCCGAGCGTGAGTCTATTACCCGTGATACCCATAAAGTAAACTGGCAAGCCTCCGATATCACCGAGGAAGCCATGTTTGAGGAGTGGGAAGAACAGTTCCAGCGTCTTGCAAGCGATTACTGAGTTGACACCAACACCAAATTTATCTACTTTGAGGTCCTATGGTTATAGCCACAGATGTACCTGCTAATGTAAAACTCCGTATCACCCTGATTCCAGAAGTCTTTAATGCCTACTCAGCGCAGGCACGGGAATCCGGGCAGGAGATAGAAGAAATAATCGAGCAACGCCTGACCCAGTGTGTGGAGCAATCCACCTACTCCGGGCGGGTTCTGGCTGTAGACCCCGAGTCGCGCCAGTTGCTTGAAACCGCCTGTGGGCGTAACTTCCAGACAGGTTCAGAGTTGGCACACTACATCTCTAAATCCTTTGAACTGGTAGTAGGAAAAATGCGTGTTGCCCTCACCCCTGAGTTGCTGCGGCGATTACGCAGTCGCTCCATCCGCAAAGAGTTTGGGGACTACCTGCAGGACACCATTGTGCGTCAACTGGAGCATGTAGTAGGGTTGAGGTAACACCAATGGTCATTCATGATTTAGAATGTGACCAGTGTAACCAGCGCACTTACAATATGGCTGTGGACCCCACCCACTTACCTGCCTGCCCCAGTTGTGAGCACCCACTCAGTATCTGGTATGGGATGGGCAGGCGCAGGGGACACAGGGCGGCAGTAGACCCCAAGGAACGGGCAGTAGTGTTCCACAACCCTAAAACAGGTTCTATTGCCTATCCGGGGCGTAACGATCAACCCATGGCTGCCCGCTATGCCGACAATGGCTACCAGAAAGTAGAAATGAACAATCTGCGGGAACTCGACACCTTCTGTAAACAGAACAACCTGATGAACCACAAAGCGAATTTTGATGAAGGTTCCGGTAATGCGAATGAGTATTAGCTAGTCTTGGGAGACTGCTGAAGATGCCTCAACACGCTACCCCCATCCCAACACCTAAACGCCCGTTGCTGCTGTCAACAGACAGGTTTGCCACGGTCCCCCTGCCTGCAAATGGCTATGATCCCAGTCTCTATGAATATAGACCTGCCCCACCCCAAGGCCAGACTCCTGGCGAGGTAATGGGGCAACTAGGAGATATAGGCTATTCAGCAATGAATCTGTTGGGTATTCAGCCCTTTGGTCCTACTTCTCCGGCAGGGTATGAAATCATGGATACTGCATTTGGGAATGAAGAATTATGGGAGCGGGAGCGCGACAGGCTGGCTCCACGCTACCGGGCTGTAATCCCTAAAAGAGCTGAGATTCCTGACTTACCTGTTAAGGGTGCCTTAAAAGGTGCAGGTAAGGTATCCAGAAGAACCCCTAGTGAAGGTGGCTACTCTGACTATAGTATGAGTAATCGGGCAGTGGGGGCATATGAGGGAGGACGCAAGCCTTTGTCGAAAATTACAGCAGCAGATCTCAAGGCTGCTGATGTGGATATTCCAAAGGATTTCGCTGTCTGGCTGGCAAAAGAAAGAAAGTGGACCCCCTCTGAGTGGCACCACACCAGCAGTCGCTATAACCCTACCGACTTCTATGATCCTGAAGACCTTCGCACTCTGATTAGAGATCAAGAGATTGATGTTGATTCTCTGTATAAAGAATTCAGGAAGGCAAAGACGGCCAAAGCTGCTCCCAGTGCTGTAGAGAGGGTGAAAGGAAAATACCCCGTGTGGGGAGGTAGTAGATCCCACCCCAGAATTGAGAGGTGGGTTGAGTTCACTGGAGAGAAGCGAGGCAATTCAATCTACCTCGATGAAGGTGGTCGAAAGAGTGCTGGTGGTAATTGGATTGAGTGGGGTCCTGAATAACTATGCCTAACGAATCCAGAATCCCTCAACCCTCTGATCCCAACTACGATCCCCACATGCTGGCTTTCATTCAGGAAGCTGTGCAGGAATCAGATGCGTTTCTGCGGGCGCAGCCTAACTACGACAAAATAGAGAAAACGCGCCGTGCAATTCACTCGACTAAATCCTCAGTGATTGGAGGGGTAGGGGGTGGAGATAGCATTGAGTCTAACCATGTAGCCAAGGCTGGTGTCCAGTTAGTGGCCGGACTCACCGATACGCGCCCCTTCTGGGAATACCGCACCTTCAACCCCAACTTCAAAAAACAGACCCAGATACTGGGCAAGCTCAGTCTCCACCTCTGGTTGCAGCGGCAGTGGGATATGCGATGGGCCGACCTGATGCGGGGCTGTGCCACCAGTGGAACCAGCTATGCCCACCAAACGTGGAGTTCCAGAATTCAGGATCTCGACTTGCAGGCTGAAGATTGCCGCGATGTGCTGCCTATTCGCCCCAGTGACTATCACAGCATCCAGTCGGCCTTCGGGGTAATCCTGCGGCGTGAGCGCACCGTCAACTACATGCGCTCTATCTATCCCGAGGAGTTCTGGGAATACTTCACCCCCGACCGTGATGGCAGCATCTCGGCCAACCCCAATACACGCTATGCCCGCTTGATGGATAAGCTGGGCAGCCCGTTCCGTGATGTGTTGTGGAAGGGTAATCGCCCTGCTAAAGATATGGAGCGTATCCCCACACTCGATGAGTACACCGTCTACTTAGACGATGAGCGTACCAACGAGACGAAAAAGCCCATGTATATGGGGGACTGGCATCTGGCCCCAACTAAGGACTGTCCTGAGTGCCAGCTCCAGGGCACACCCCATGCACTTAACAACTGGTCTTACCGCGTCCAGCCCAGTGATCGGGTCTACCCCAACAAACGCTGCATCGTTGCCACCCAGAACAAGGTGCTCTACGACAACACCAGCATCTACTGGCATGGCCTCTACCCGATGTGCAAGCTCACTCTGGAACCGTGGGATGATACCTACATCGGTAAGGGACTGCTGTGGGATACACTCCCCATGCAACGCCTTCTGGACCGGCTTCTCAGGGTTCTGGACATGCATTACCAGAAGTGGCAGCAGCCGGATTTATTTGTTGATAAAAACTCTACCTCGATCAGCGACTTCAACAAAATCAACACCGGGCGTCCGGGTCTTAAAATGCGCTTCAACCCGGTAGCAGGGCGGGGTCCAGAACTCCGCTACCCTGATGCGCTGCCCAGTTACTTCTTTGAGACTATCAAATTCGCTATTGAGGAAATCGGGTCACTCTCAGGTGCCCGTGATGTGAGTGCCATCCTCAACCTGAACCAGCTCCCCTCCAGTGATTCAGTAGAACGCTTGATGGAAGCCATGACTCCTGAGATCCGCTTGCGCTCTAAAACACTGGAAGCGTTCAGCCGCGAGTTTGCCCTGATCACCTCCTACAACCTCGCCCAGTTCTACACCATTGCCATGCGGATGACTATCCTTGGGCCTGATGGGGTAGCACAGGAGGACTTTGATTACGATCCCGGCGTCTTTATTCCAGACTATGTTCATGCTGATGATTTTGATGAGCAAGGTAAACCCACTGCTGCCGCTCTGGTGCGTGGCCCCCTGCCCCGCTACAACCGGGCCAAGGAGTTCCTGCGCCAGTTCTCCATGCACATTGCTCCGGGCAGCCTGCTCAATGCCAGTGAGATCACCATGAAGCTGCTCTACCTGCAACTGGCTCGTGCGGGGTGGGTGGATATCTGGACGCTGCTCGATAAGCTGGGCATCCCGAACGTGGGTAATCCTCCCCAGGGTGCCACCACCATTACCGAGCGTCTGGCAGTACAGGCCCAGATGGGGATGGGAATGACAGAGAGTGCAGCAGGCCGGAAAGCAACGGGTCAGGAAATGCCCCGCATCAAAATCAGTGAGAGTGGTTGACAATAGATTACGCGCTGCCTGACACTACGTTTTTATCCCTACACAATCAGCGTGTAGCGGCACTCACACCTTGGAGGGTGATATGGCGATTAACACAGTGAACGTAACGGTGACTACAGCCGGTACTCGTGTTCAGGTTTCAACAACGCGCATTCCTGCTGCATGGGTGAACATCATGGGAGCCCTTGCTAATGCAGGTAGCATTTTCATTGGTGACAGTAATGTCTCCTCAACCCAAGGCCAAGCGGCTGGTGCAGGTGGTGGTGCCGGTTCACCCCAATACCCTCCAGTCTCAGGCATCAGTCCCTACAACTTGGAAGACATCTACATTGATGCTGCCAACAATGGGGATATAGCCCAAGTCACATATCTGACTCGATAACAGGAGGTAGAGCAATGAGTGTAAGGTTAAAGAAGAAGTGGTGGCTGGCTCTCCTCCTTGTACCTACGGTGCTGTTGGCCCAGCAGGGGACCGTTATCATCAGGGACCGCAACTCCAATACCCAAGCCGATGTGACCCCAGCCAATGAGTTGTCAGTATCGGTAGGGGCGATTGCTGTGACTGCCGATGTGAATTTAACGGAAGTGGGTGGCAACACCACTACAGCAGGTGCAGGTGCTGTCGCTGCCGGAACCCTGCGTACCACCCTCGCCTCGGATGACCCTGCTGTTACCTCCTTAGCAATTCTCGATGATTGGGATGAAACTAACCGTGCAGCAGTGAACATCATTGCAGGTCAGGTCGGTATTGCTGGTGGTACAGGCGTGGATGGGGCTACGGTCCCCCGCGTCACTCTGGCTACAGATGTAGGCTTGCCTGCTGGCAGTAACAATATCGGGGATGTGGATGTGCTTTCCTTTCCCGATAATGAGCCTTTCAATCTCAACCAGTTTGGCGGGGTGGGTGTCACAGCAGGTGCCGCTCTAGCAGACTCTACCGCCCTTCCTACCACAGGTATGGTGGGAGCCCCTGCATTGGTTTACAACAGTGTAGCCGGTGACCTGGATCTGGCGCGTTCAGCAGAAGCCGTGGAGTTTGGTGGTTCTGCTGTAGGCTTGATGGCAGGTGCCCAAATGGTGCGTGATGGGGATGCCGGAGATTATAACGCAGCCCGTGAAGCCCGAGCCAGTGGCGGTGGTATTGGAAGTCTGGGTAACCCAGCCATGACACCACACCTCTGGGCCTCATCCAACAACTTCAACCCCATACAGACAGCCAGTTCCCTTGGAGACGCCAATGGAGGGGGTGGGGGATCACTCGATAACAATGCTGCTTTCAACGGTGCGACTTATGATCGCCAGCGCACAGCCGATCTCACCACTTTCAATACTGCAGCTACCCTGACATCAGCCAACAGTATCGGGGCTATCCTCACAGAGAAAGGTTCCCGGTGGTCTATTGTCGATACAGGTTCTCAAAGCGCACAGGCATCGGTTACCATCGCTGCTGAAGCTGATGTACGCCATGTCGCCGACTGTCTGTCCTTTTCTGCTGGAGTAGATTCAGCCACACCGCCTACCCAAACCCCACTCACGGTCAGTGTGCGGGACGGGGCATCAGGAGCAGGAACGGTACTGTGGCAATACTTCACACTCATTGTGAATACGGCTGGCATCCAGTCTGTGGAACCCCATTCGTTGTGCGGGCTCAATCTCACAGGTACCACCAACACAGCGATGACGATTGAGTTTAGTGCCAGTGTTGCCCAACTTACGCAGTCGGTTTCGCTGTCGGGATTCAACGTTAACTAAAATAACTGTTTGACAGTTTTAATGTAATTCGTGTAGATACAAAGCTATGGCAGAAGATAAAAACTGGATTCAGGGTGCCATCAAGCGCCCCGGTGCATTAACACGCAAGGCAGACCGGGCAGCTAAGAGAGCGGACAAACCCATCACCAAAGGTACTACGATGCAGTTTGCCCGCAAGATGAAGGGGGCTCCGGGTCGCACTGGGCGGCAGGCTCGATTGGCAATTACTCTGGGTAAGATGCGAAAGAAGTAGTGCCCGCTCTGAGTAAAGCCCAGCGCAGGGTGATGGCTATTGCCAAACACCACCCCGACCGTTTGTATAAACGCAACCGGGGGCTGCTCAAGATGTCGAACAAGCAATTATCTGATTTTGCCAGAACCCGTGAGAAGGGTCTGGTGAAGCGCAAATAACAGGAGGTTCTATGGCTCAGGGATACAAATCACGCCTCGCAGAGCGTTTAGGTGAAACTCAGGGTGCCCAGCGCACTAAGAAGATGTCTAAGCGTGGCCGCATGGATGTGAGTCTTGCTACCCGTAAAAAACCCTCCAGCAGACGGGAAGGGCGCAGTGCCCGCTATGGTCTGCGAGGACGGGCAGTTTAAGGGCTCGTTAACCCCCCAAAGGGAGGTCTCAATGAAAGGTATGAGTGAAGGCTACGGGAACAAGAAAATGTATGGTGGGCACACCAAGGCCACTATGGGTAAGAAAGGCACCGGCATGGTGACCATAAAATCTCCTCTCACTGCCAGTATGGGTAAGGCAGCAAAGAAGTAAACATTATGGCTACAAAGAAAGAATCTGGTGGAATGACTGACAATGGGGACAATGGTCCCGTAGCCAGTGCTGGTGGAACCTTTGGCCCCTCTGGAGCTGCAGGAGCCCAACGGCTACAGGATCAGGTCAACCGCAAAGCTAAATTTGAGTCTGGCCTCTACATCTTTGGCACTGAAGCATCGGGTCGCCCTGATAGGGTGACTATGCCTAAATCGGCTAAAGGGCCCAGGGCTTCCAGAATTGCTACCCCCATGACGATAACTGATAAGTCGGCCTCTGAAGATAACACTGCCCTCACACGGCGAAAGATTGTAAGCCCTCTGGGGAATATCTCCAGACGCACCAGAGGTTAGGGGAGGTAATTAGCTATGGCTCAGGAAAAACGCAATAGATCAGATACTCTAAAGGAGACAGTAGGTGCTGCTGTCTCCCGTGCGGAGTTGAGAAGGCTAGGAAAGGCAGCATTGAGAGGTGCAGCACGGTTTAGCTATGGGGCTGCTATTAGCAAAACTGAGCGGGATCGTCTTAGGAAGGTACTGGAAAGGGCTGGCTCCTTAGGTGGTGCTGCTGGGACTCGTGCTGCTATTCTCTCTAGGATAAAGAAAAAATCTAAGGGTCTCACCAAGTAGGAAAACTTATGGCAATCACACTGGCAGGACCAACTAATTCACCTACTACAGCTTCGGGCAACCCGGCAACTCTGGATGCCGCACCCCCTATGCCACGGGATCAGCGCAGGTCCCCCTCAGTATTATTTACACCCCCAGCCAGTGAAGGCGCAGGGGCAAATGGTATGGGGGCAGATCCCCAGGTACAGACTATGGAATCCAGTGCCATCATTGATCAGCAATTCCAGAAGCTGGCTACTCTCTATCCAGGGGCAGTGGACCCCCTGAGTCAGCTACAGAATGCTTTCCGACAACTTATTATGGCCCTAGCAACGGCCCCGACTTCGCCAGCAGCGATTGCTGGTGCTCCTGGTATTGTGCCGCCCCTTCCCCAGCAGGGAGGACCCGCTATGGGGACACAGGCAGCACCGGGACTTTAACCTTTGGGGTGGGATAGCCTCTGTGTCCCCAACCTCATCAACAGACTGGCCTAATTAGGAGGTCTACCGTGAACCGTGAAGAAGCTAAAGCATATTACACCAAACTCGCCACTGACAGTGGGCATACCCCTGAACAGGTTGCAGCCGCCATGGAGGTTTTGGATAACGAGCAGTTTGCCAAGGGAATCATGCCCACCAGTGAGTTCTCGCGTGGCCTGGATGCGGAGAGATCTAAAATGAAGCCTCTGCAGGAGCGCAACAATTATCTGGAGCATACGTGGTTGCCTGAAGCTAAAGCAGCCTATGAAAAGAATTTGAGGGGAATTGAAATGCTCGACCAGTATCGCCAGACCTATGGTGATCTCACTCAGCAGTCCACTTCAGGTGAAGTTCAGAACGCTGCAATAGCCACTGGTCTGAGTTCAGATCAGGTGCGCGAATTGCTATCTACCGAAATGGAAAGTCGCCTGGCGGTGCGTGACCGCGCTACCCTAGATTTGATGGATATCCGTGAGAATTATATGGATACCTTCAAATCCAGAATGCCACTCAATGAGTTTGAAGGCTATGTTGCTGAGAAGAGGCAACATGGTTCCAATGATTCATTGAATGCACTCTACAAAGACTGGGTCGAACCCAAGATGGATGAGATCCGCACTAAGTCGCAGGATGAGCGTGATAAGCGTATTCGCGAGGAAGCTATCCAGGATTTTGCTTCCCGCAATAAAGTACCTGTCAGTACCAAACCAATGGAGCTGAGTTTGCTACACGAGCGTCTCAACTCAGAGAGGGGTGAAGAATCCACCTCTGGGCGTGATGCGTTCCTGGAAGCATTAAACGATCCTAAATTGATGGAAGCAGGTTAACCAGAGCACCAACTACTCTCACTCCCGGCCCGCGCCCTTAGCCCGCCCCGTATGATGAGCTTCTTCAGTTGGTTTAATCCAAGGAGGATGCTCGAATGGCAGAACTCAACGCCTTAACCGTGGCTACTAAACGGTTCATTCGTAAAACTCCAGAACTGATCGACATGGTGTTTAACGGGGGTCCACTGGCAGCTTATGCCAAGCAGACCCTACGTGAAGACTTCGATGGTGGTCGGTTAATTGGAGAGAACTTCCTCTATGACGGCATGATCGGTGGCTTCTACCAGAAAGGTAAGGAGTTTGATATCACTGAGCCGCAAGTAGAGCAGGAGTTACAGTTCAACCTGAAGTTCATTGAATCCAACGTCACAATGACTAAGGAAGATGTTCAGGTATTGAACAAGGGTGATAATGCAGCCTTCCGGCTCATTGATGCCCGTACCCGCAATGCTTATATGACTATTGGTGGTCAGATTGAGCTTGCAATGTATCTCAATGGTATCCGAGCTAATTTCACCCCGCTATTCAACGGGTTGGCAGAGGCTCTCAATGATAACGCCACAGCATCATGGGACAACAATACCTATGCCCAGTACGGCACCATCACTAGGGGTGGAGCAGTAGGGTCCGTATTGAACTCAGTCCCCATCGATGTGAACGGCACCATTGAGTACACGGGAGGCAATGGCCTTGAGGAAGGTTATGCTGCAGCTAGCTTTGGTCCCGAAGAATGGGAACCCAATGTAGGTGTCACCACCTATAACGGCTACTCCTTCATCAAAGAGAAGTTCCAGACCCAGCAACGCTTCAACGATACTCAGGACCCGAAGATTGGCTTCAATGGAATGAAGTTCAATACAGCCACCCTGATGCGTTCTCGTTATGCTCCCGGAGCCCATCTATTCGGTACCAACGGTACGGCAGACCCCATTGCTGTCACCTTCATGACCCAATCATCCAATGGAGCCCTGGTTGCGTATCCCGCCCCTGTGGGGGGTTACCCGGCAGCAGGTTCCTTCAGTGAAACACTGTTCTGGATCAATGCCCGTAAGCCTTTCATGAACTTCTATGTCAGTGATGACCCAGAGTTTGGATTTGGCTTTACAGGATTCAAGCCGGGACAGGGCAACACTAAAATTGCCGGTCAGGTGTTGGCTGGCTGTGCGGTGACTTTTGCACCGCGTTACCATAAACAGTATTACCGGATTACCGGCTAAAGGAGGTAGATCATGCCAAATAGTGTAAGAACTCAACCGATCTGGCTCCCGCAAGGTACTCCTGATGCTACCAACATCACGCCTGCGGATTGGGGTGTAACAACCACCAATGCCAATGCGGGTGGTCAGCCCGGTAGTCTAGGTCAGTCATTCAACTACAATGACCGCGTTTATCAGCGCGTCAAGTTTGACTCTGGTGCCGATTCCACTACTCCGGTAGGGGTCGCGGCCTCGGGTATGCTGGCCTATTGGAAAGATAAGGACGAATACATCGTTACCAACAACCGTGATCAGGCTATTGGAGGCTCAGGTACCAATGCGTACCTCAACTTCATCGCTGGGATCATTCGGGTTGCGGCAACAGCCGGTAACTACATCGATATCCTTATCGAAGGTGACAATATCGCTGTCGATGATGGCGGTAACACGTTTGCTGTTGGTGAGACTGTGATTGGTGAAGCTGCGGCAGCCGCTGCAGCGGATCGTATTGCAGTTGGCACTGCACCCACCTTCCAGCGTCTCGGGGTAGCCCGAGGAGTAGCTTCTGGTGGTGAAGTCAATGTGGATATTGATATGGACTTCAGACAATCGTAAGGAGGTGTAGGATGGCAGCAGTCACAATCAACACACGCTTCCAGACCAATGTGGTTGGTCATCTGCGGCAATTAGCCTACAATATTGATATTGCAGCAGACGGCGATACATTGGATATCCCCATGCGTAACCTTAACTTTGGAACTGTAATATCCAATACCAACAATGCGATTGGGTATACTGCAGCCACCACAGCTAACGGGACGCAGTTGACCTTGCAGACAGGTGGTGCTGAAGTCGGTACTCATGTGTCGGTGACAGGCAACTAACTAAACCGGCTAGGGGGTACGGAGTGGCAATTGACACTTTCAATGATATCGTTGGGCGTGTCCTGCTCCGTGCCCCTCAAGCGGGCCGCTTTCTAGCAGAAGACTGGGTACGCAATGCTTTTCGCCGTGTGGCTGAACGCCGCAGGTGGAGCTGGATGTATACCCACAGTCAGTTTCTCGTCCCCCTTGTTTACACCACGGGCACTGTCAGTGTGACCCGTGCCTCCACCATCGTGACCGGAGTCGCTACAGCGTGGACCAGTGATCTGGTGGGCCAGCAGTTCCGCATTGGTACCACTGCCCCTATCTACACTGTTCAATCTGTAGACAGTGCCACCCAGCTTACTCTCGATGAGGTGTGGGGTGGTTCTACGCAAGCAACGGTAACTTACGAAATTTATCAGGCGTTCTTTACGCCACCAGCAGATTTTGAATCATTCATAACGCTCTACGATCCTCGCTTCAACTGGCAACTCGTACTCAACTACACCCAGAACATCCTCAACGCTGTAGATGCCCAACGCGCTAACAGTGGGAATGCTTACGTTGTTGCATGGCGTGATTACACCAAGGACCAGACCGGCAAGGTAGGCCAGCCCCTGCAGGTGGATGGAGCAGCAGGGAACCCGGACCCCTCCAGCTCTGGTACCTACACCGGTCCCAATGATGCCATCTTCACCGTAGAGGTCACCACTGGGGGTGCTACAGGGGTAGCTGTGTTCCAGTGGAAAAAAGATGAGGGCAGCTACACCACTGGAGTCACCACGACAGCTACTGCCCAGGAACTCCAGGATGGGGTAAACGTGTTCTGGCCCGCTGCAGTGGTGTATGTAGTCAACGATGTATTTGTGATCCGTACTACAGCAGGCTCCAACCCCGGTAGCCCGCGCTACGAGATCTGGCCCCACCAGAAGGCCCAGTATGTGTATCCGTTCCTGTACTGGAAACGAGCAGTAGATCTCTCAGAACCCGGTGCAACGTTGCCCCGTTTCATCAATGGGGATATGTTATTAGAGGTGGCTCTCGCAGATGCAGCCCGCTGGCCCGGTCCCAGTGCTGATAAGCCCAATCCTTACTACCGGCTGGAACTGGCAGATCGCCATGAGCGCACTGCAGAGTTCCTGATCATGCAGGCCGAGCGTAATGATGAAGAAGTATTTATGGCTGATGTCACGTATCAGGAAGCAACAGTTATGCCATTTGCTCCTATCCCTGCATTGGGAGACAGTGACTGGCTACAGACTCACGCAATTTAACTTTGAAGGAGGCCCACAGTGGTTGATATTAAATCCCCTGCAAGTGATCTGGCAGGCAAGAGCCAGAACCCTATGGATGAAGGCAGTCCCGGTATCTACAATGGAGAACCCGGATACAAGGGGCGCACTCCCAGCCCCAATGCTGCACCAGAAAAAACATATGATGGTGTGAGTGTGAAGGATTCCCCCAGTATCAAGACTCCTTCAGATCGCACTGACGAGCGTCTCAAAAGCGACGAGTAAGTGAGTGAAGAGGCTCCTGAGAGCCATTTGGGGGTGGATTATCCGGGTGCTGGGGTTATATAGAACCCCTCGGGTGGACCCCCTAGAGCCTCCAGAACCTCCCATGCAGCCAGAGGAGATACTTGGAATGGAACGTGTATCCGGTTGGGTTGAAGAAGGTGGGATATCGGTTGTTATCACCGGTACTCAGGGTAGTGGGACGCAACGGTTCCAGCAGTCCTTTCGAGGGGCTACAATAACCGTCTATGAGTCGGGTACCTCGACTCTGGCTACTATCTATAGTGATAACAGCGTTCCTCCCACCTCTCTGGCAAACCCCTTCACTGCTGATGCCACCACTGGAAGGTGGTCCTTCCTTACCCTGGATGGGGTTTACGATATCCAGTTCAGCGGGGGTGGTATCACCGCTCCTTTCTCCATCACTGCAATGCATGTGGGTAATCCCAGTGGTACCGATGTGCGTGAATTTGGTGCGGTAGGCGATGGGATTACTGATGATACCGCTGCCTTCACTTCAGCAGTGGACTCGCTGCCTGCAACTGGAGGCACCATCATCATTCCACGCGGCAGCTATGCCCTCAAAAACTGGACCATCTCAGATGATGGAGTCAATATCCAGGGAGCGGGTGCAGGATTTGGAGCTGTAGGTTACGGGACGCGCCTGTGTCCCACTGATGATGCGGTATCTACTGATGAGGTGCTGAAGATATCGGGGGTAGCTACCTTTGGTGTCAATGTGCGGGATGTATTCTTTGACAACCTAGCCAATGATGGGAGTGCTAAATCGGATGCCTTAGTGGTATCCAACGGTACCGGGTGGCGATTTCAGACCTGCCGCTTCGCTGCGGCTACAGCCTCGGGGGTTCTGTTCAGCAGTGTTGTGGACGGGGTAGTTGCTGACTCCACCGATGCGGGAGGGTTCTTTGGATGCAGTTTCTACAGTGGTGGTATCACCATTGCCTCTGCCCATACCCGCGTGGATAGCTGTTACTTCAATGGTAATGACAAAGTTACTGCCATCACGGTGCAGGGGATTGCTGCAGGGACTGCGACCACGGGTACTACTATCTCCAACAACCGGTTTGAAACCTACGATCCTGGGGCTACTGAGGGGGTAATCGAGTTAGGCCCCACCGGGCTGGCAGGATTGCTATCTACCCTGGTAACTGGAAACGATATCAGTATGAGTGTAGGAGGCCTGGGTTTTGCCATCCTTGTAGCCCAGAACTGTCAGGGGATGGTGATTACCAATAACAGCATCACCGAACTGGCTTTAGCGGCTGGAGGAGTAAAGGTAGTAGATGCAGATGGATGCACGATTACAGGTAATCGCTTCAGTGGGCTGACTGTACCGATTGAACTTACCGCCAGTTCCGGGGATGGGCCTAATAATGGGGTGAATGTATCCAGTAATCGGGATGCGAGAGTGCTGTTTAATACGTGGACCAGCGATACCTTTATACTGGCTGGAGAGCGTGATAAGGGCACCTTGCAACGTGATGGGATTCACTTAACCACTGACGTTGGGGACCCAGTTCAAGTAATGTATGATTACACTCTGGCCGCCGATGAATCAGCACAGGTAAATACCACCATACTGGCGCAACGTGACAGTAACGGTGACCCCAACGCTTATGTGCAGATGGCTACATTTCGCCATAACGCTGGTGTCGCTGCGCTGGTGGGCTCCGTAACAGCCGTGCATACCGCAGAACACACCGCAGCGTGGGATGCCACCATGAAGGCCACGGGTAATGATTTTGAAGTGGAGGTGACTGGCGGGGCGTATGATGTGAACTGGATTTTGAATATCACCATTCTCCGGTTACCCAATCCCCCTTAATCTATTCCATAACAATGGTTTATGCCCTACACCCACACTACATGGTTATCTCTCAAGACCCAGTTAGCCAATCGTTTAGCCGACTCTGGCACCTCGTTCTGGACTACTGCAGAACTGGAGCTGTGGCTCACTGAAGCCCTGCGCACCTTTGGAGTTCTCTCAGCCTTCTGGAGAGAGCGCACCGCATCGTTAACCCTCACTGCAGCGACACCCTTCTTTGATCTGAGTACCGCTCTGGCTGCGGGCTTGATCAACAGTACGGTGACAGACCGGGATATCATCCAGCAGATCCAGTACCAGTTGCTTGAACTGGCTACTACGCAGTCATCGTGGCCCGGTACCGCACAGTTCAACTATGCCGATGTGAGTAACTCGGTCACACGCCGCCGCAACCAGTTCCTCTCAGACACCGGCATCATCATCACGCGCTCCACCCCTGCAATGGCAATCACGGGGCGTCAGGTTCTCGCAGATACCATCATCGATGTGAGGCGGGCAGCCTATCGTAGTGCTGTCCCCTACCAGTATTACTCCACCCTCTGGCGTGAGGATGAGAGATCGATGACACTGGCTAACCCGGAATGGAGCGCACAGCAGGGTACACCACGCGCCTACTCGATACTGGCCCCTCCACCCCTCCAGATCCAGTTAGACCCGCCACCGCAGTTAGGTGGCTCTCTGGACCTGCTTACGGTGAGTACAGGACCGGCTTTAGACCCTGCAGTGTCTGCCACAGCTCTGGGGCTGCCCGATGACCTCACCCCGGCGATCAAATGGGGTGCCTTAGCGGACCTGCTTGCCATTGATGGGCAGGCCAGAGACCCCCAGCGATCCCAGTTCTGTGAGCAACGCTACCAACAGTTTGTGGAACTGGCCCGCATGTTAGCCATGGTGGTCCATGCTGAACTAAACGGGTTGCCCACCATACCGGGAACCCTGGATGGCCTCGATGCGGGTGCCCCCAACTGGCAGGATGGGTCCGGCAAGCCCACCATGCTGGCACTGGCTGGCTGGAATATGATGGCAGTCTACCCGGTAGCCGATACCCAGGGACCCTACTCAGCTATCTTCGATGTGGTGCGTAAAGCCCCTATCCCTGCCAGAGATGTGGATTTTGTGCAGATTGGGCGTGAGCAGATAGACATGATTATAGATTATGCCGAGCATGTCGCTATGTTCAAGGTAGGAGGAGCCGAGTGGATGGCTACCACCCAGCAGGCAAACAACTTCCTCCTCCAGTCGGTCACCTACAATCAGCGGCTCGGGGCTGCAGCACAGTACGTTATTATTCCCAAGGACTCCAGTCAGCGGGAGAAAGATTACCGGCCACGCAGAGAGCAGGCTGATGGGTTGGGGGCTCTGCCTTCAGTGACCGAGCCCCAGTCCTTTGTGGCGGCTAACATGCCGGTACGCCTGAACAGGTAAGGAAGACCATGCCAGAACAACGTGATCCCCAACGCTTTGACTGTCTGGGGCTGGACCTGAACCGTCCTGTAGATAGTGTGAAGCCCCAAAAATTTCCCTTCCTGCAGAATGTGCGGGCTTATCAGTACGGCATCATTCAGCAACGTGAGGGGTTAACTGATATCAATTCGGTGGTGGCTGCCAATACCCCCACCCACAGTGTGCGCCGTCTCAATGACCCCCTCAACTCCACCTTTACCCGCATAGTAGGCACCGGCACGGTACTGGCTACAGGTCAGGCAGCATTCACTCAGCGCGATAGTGGCTACTCGGGTGACCCCCTGGCAATGGTCCCCTTTCACCCCGATGGCAGTGTAACCAGTTGGATGTATGTGGCAGACCGGTCTCGCCAGCGCAAGGTGGATGCAGCGGGTACAGTACACCCTATTGGGCTTCCATTGCCCCACGGTGTTGGTCTCCCCATTGCTGCACCCGCTGTAGCCCTCACTACAGTACCCAAATACAAGGTAATCAATGATGGTGAAGCGGTAGGAGCATGGGCTAATTCGGGAACTGCTGGAGCTGTAGCGTTGCTGGCTGTATCTCCGGGTAAGGTGAATACCACAGTAGCACAGATTATCTATGATACGGGTAGTACCGGGTGGGCTACCGTATCTCCAACCAGTCCGGTCAACATTGGTCCGGGTTCCCGCTTAGTGTTTGACCCCGGCGGGGGTGATGAGGAAACCGTTACTGTAGAAGAAGTCCACCCAGTGGGGACTGCGGGTACCATTGGAGATGCTCCCGGGGGTATTCTCTACGATGTGGGCAGCAGTGGTGCAGCATCGCTCATCCTGACTACCAAAATTGAACAGGTTCAACTCAACGCCTTAATCCACAACACTACTATTGGGGAACTGGCCCGCATTACTGCTGTCATCACCGGTCCTGATGGCACTACTTCGATGCGCCTGTCTACCCCGAGTACGTGGGCTGCAGGAAATGCCATTCAGGTACTGGCCTCCTTCCGGGTCTATCTTGCTAATACCCATGCAGCAGCAGAACAGATTCAAAAGGATGCTCTCACCACTTCAGTTACAGTGGGCACCGGAACAGTGTCACTGGCTGGAGCCATCGATCTGAGTGAACTTACTACAGGAGTCTCAGTACGCCGTGATGATTACATCCACATCAGCCTGCGGGTAGACAACCCCCAACTGGTAACTGAAGGAAAGATCCTGCTCGATGTGGATGTCACAACTAATGACTTTACCCAGAACTACTACTGGCGTTCCTTCCGTTCAAATGATTTGACCCTTGCTGCCCAAGGTTCTCAGAGCTTGATCTCCAATCGTTCTACAGCAGTGCAGCGGCGCATCATTGATGAGTCGGCTATTGAGGGAGAGCTGGGAGCAGTTGAGGATGAGTTGATTGAACTGGAAACAGAGTTGGGTGAGGCCGTGGATTTGGGGTTGAGCCGCGAGGAATATCTGGCAGGCCCAGAGGGTCAGCAGTTAACCGAGTTACGTGCTATCCGTGCCCACTTACGCTCTGAAGTAGAGGCAGCCGGTGCCCAACCCTTTACCCAGGATCAGAGTCAGCAGATGGGACTGGGTGATTCCCAGTGGGTGGAGTTCAGATTCCGTGTAGGGGATTTCACCCGTGTGGGTACCGATGAGAGCAGCAGTCTGGAGAATGTAGCTAAAATTGGCATCACCCTCATCACCACCGGCACTGTCCAACTCGACTTTGATGCGTGGTGGGCAGGTGGGGGCTATGGTCCTGACATTGGTCTGGATGACCCCACTCGGGTTCCTTACCTCTATCGTTACAGAGCACGGGTTCCAGCTACCGGAGTGGCCTCTAACTGGTCCCCGGCTACCAGAGGAGGTGAAACTGCCCGCAGACAATCGATTACTGTGAGCCCACCCCAATACCCTATTCCCGCTGGTACTAATAATCTGGATCTCACTGATTTTGTTTTGGATATCCAACGCTTTGGGGGTTCAATCCTCACTTGGCACTATGTAGCCAGTATTGACAATGGGGCTACCCCGAGCTTTGATGATGAGTTCTTAGACAGCACTGCAGCCAAACTCCCGTCTAGTGGGCAGGATCGCTGGCAACCGTGGCCTGTCATTGGGCAGCCTGTAAGCGGAACCACTACAGCGGTAGCCGGGACTACCATTGTTGATAAGGTCACCAGTTTTGATACCGCATGGTCACCCGGAACCCAGATCCAGTTGAACGCCTCTGGCAGTGATCAATCCACTGTCTTCACTATCTATCGGGTGATCTCTACAAGCCGACTGGAGGTTTTTGAGAATGCAGGTAACTTAGGGGCTGACCTCATATGGCGCATCGATCAGCCTGTCAGTGTAGCTCAACCCCTCCCCTGTCTGTGGGGAGATGAGCAGTTAGGGGCTGTGTTTGCCTGTGGGGACTCTATCAATCCGGGCCGCCTGTACTACTCCAACACCCACAACCCCGATGCCACCAAGGATATCAACTATCTCGATGTGACTTCCCCATCAGAACCCCTGATGAACGGGGTGGTATTCAACCTTCGCAGCTATGTATTCAGCTCAGATCGCATGTTCCAGATCATGCCTACTGGAGATGCTTCCATACCGTGGACTGCACAGGAGATCCCCGGTGGGCGCGGGCTGTTCTCCCGCTGGGCTCTGATCCGCACTCCAGCCCCACTGATGGCGTTCCTCACCCGCGATGGTATCTATGGGAGTACCGGAGGAGAGGCAGTCCCTATCACTGATGCAGATCTCTACACCCTGTTCCCAAGTGAGGGAACACTGGGGAGTGCAGTAAATGGTATCAACCCTCCCAATGTCATCAGCAGCGAAGCCACATACCTGCGGCTGGAATACTACGATGAGTACCTCTACTTTGATTATCGGGATACTTCAGCCAACCGGCGCACTCTGCTACTCAACTTCGATCTGGGGGCATTCACCAGAGGAGAGGCTCCCGGTGGCTGGTTCCTTGATTCCTTTGGGGTAGACATTGCCATGCATTACGGGGAGGAGGGTGATGGGGTTCACAACCTCCTCATTGGTGGCGCAGATGCCACCACCAGCCGCCTCTACAGCTATGGGGGTGATGACGACAATGGGACAGCTATCAGTTCCATCGTTACTACCCCCAGCTTAGATCAGGGAGATCCCCGCGCTAACAAGCTCTATGGGGATTTGTTGCTGGACTCCGATACTGGAGGGCTGGACCTGACAGTGACTCCGGGGGTGAATAACCGCGCCACTACCTTCGCCGCTGTCACCGTCAACAATGCCACCCGCCTGCAGGATGCCATCGTGCTGGGTACAGCATGGCAATATGCCCGTAATATCAGTCTGAACATTACATGGAGCAGTTTGGGTGCGCCACGCCCCCAGCTCTTTATCTGGGGTCCACGCTGGATCTCCTCGATGAGTTCCATATCTGCCTTTGCGTGGGAATCCAATGACACCATCTTCACCTTACCTAACTATAAATATGTAGGGCTGATTCGCATCACCCACACCTCTACTGCAGACCTGAGTCTGGTAACCGTCCTTGATGGCACTACCCAACCCACTATCACCATCACCAACAGCGGGGGTGTCCAGAGAACAGATGTCCTGCGGGTTCCGGTGTGGAAGGCTAAACTGTGGAAGTTCCGTTTATCTTCTACCACCGAGTTCAGGCTGGACCCCAGTGGCACCTTGTTTGAAATGAAACAGTGGGGAGATACCGGCCCGTATCAACAGTTGCAACCGTTCTCCTGATGCATTTCAAGCGTCCTATATTCAATATCCACGATCTGCAGAATCCGATAGGGGTAGAGCGCGTCTTACTGCAAATCACATCGGCTATCGAGTCTGCAGTCCACACCCCGCTGGACCTGCCCACAGATGCAGAACTAGCCCGAGCACTGGCTCCCTTCATGCGGGCGCAGTTGCAGGCCACCGGCAATTACCCCCTCAACTTGCAGGACCTGCTCCCCGAGACACTGGGTGTGGCATCTATTCTCCAGGATACCCATGCAGTGCGTGTGGCCGATTTCAACCCTGCTGAGTATGCAGTGGGTACCTTGTTCTATGAAACAGACCGTACTGTGCTCTACTACATCAACACCCTCAACCAGTGGGCGTACCTGACAGGCATCATGAGGACAGTGGTGGCGAGTCTGCCCGGTGATCTAGGTACCAGTGATGCCTTCCTTATGTTTGAGGCTACTGATTACAGCCATGTTCTGGAGTGGCAGGGTGGGGCGTGGTCCTGGGGACCCGGAGAGATTGGCAGTGACTACATTCAATCCTTCAGGGCAGCCCCCAACACCCTAGGTGCTAATGCATGGCAACAGTGTGACGGGAGTACGGTAGCCAGACTCAATGCAGATGGGACCACCACCAATGTCACTGTCCCCAACTACACCACTGCAGCCTATCTCAAACTCATTGACACGGGGGCAACGATTGGCCCTACAGCAGCCTCAGGTACTACAGGAACCCCATCGGCTACCGCCACAGTAGACAACGATGCTGCAGGCAGTACAGTGGCTGTGGGTTCTGGCACACACACCCATACAGTAAGCACTCTGGAGTTACGCAACACTGAACTGTTAGCCTACTACCGGCGATGAGGACACGATGAAATACCGACTACTGCTTCCAGAGGAGTGGGACAAGTTAGGGGATCTATTTGAGGACATCCCTATCCCCAATCCCGCTGTGAGTGTGATGGCAGTGGCTGAAAACGATAAAGAAGAGATTGTGGGGTTGCTCTGCCTGCAACTCCAGTGGCATATGGAACCATTGATTGTGACTCAACCTGATGTGGATTTTACAGAATTGAAGGAAGTCCTCGATAATCAGTTGCGCCCTAATGGAAACGGTTGCTATTATTCGTTCATTGATAATGAGAAGATTGGTCGCATGGTAGAAGATGCAGGAATGCAGCCTCAACCTGTGAGGGTCTTCAGGGGGGAGGTGTAATCCAAGATGATCTATACAGGCCCAGCGGAGAAAGAGACTCGAAATCTTCTCGCGCCCAGCACTAGCCTCTATGCACGGGGTACCCCTCGGGGCGGCCCCAACCCCTTCAGTCTGGAAGGAAATCAGCTTGCAACTCGGGGGGACCCATCTCGCTTCATGCAACCCCCACCACCACCCGTTTATGATGTTTCTGATTATCAGGAAGGTGGCCCCTTACACTATTTAAGCACTGCTGCTAATCCGGGGGTGCTGGGAATGGGGACTCCTGTCAATCCACTGGAGTACCCCCCTTATTCCTGGCCCCTATCAACCCCAGGAAGTCAGAGGGGAGGGGTTCAGGTTATTAATCCACAACCCCCGAGGCATCCTATCCCCCAAGTGGATGATATCTATCCCGGGGGACCACCCACAGGAGGCACTACTGGAGCCACTCCTGAACCACCATGGTGGGAGGATCTCAGGGGTTTATGGGAACAATACAAAGATAACCCCTTTGTCCAAATGGGTATCCGGTTGGGCACTGGTCTGCTTGGTAATAAATTAGTAGGTGGCCCTCCCGGTGTCCCTGATGCGGCCAACCTTCTGGCCCAACAAGCTGCTAACGCACAGTACGGGCGTCAGATTGCAGGGCAACTTGGTCCGGTAGCTCAACAGTTGCTGGGTGGGGCAACAGAGTCTTTCAGCCCTGTAGCCAATATGTGGAGCGGCTTGCTCAGAGGGGGACGCGGCAGACTCACTAACCTGTTAGCCCCTGAAATTGGTGAAATCACCGATGCTTATCGAGCCCCTACTCAAGCTATGGCTAACCTCCAACCCCGTGGGGGTGCCCGTGCCAGCCTGATGGCCCAACTGCCCTATCAGAAAGCCCGTGATATTGCCACTCTGTTCCAGCAAATACGCCCCATGGCGGCTCAAGGGTTGCTCCAAGTGGGTCAGGCTCAAGCTCAGGCTGGAGGGGCCGGTTATCAAAACATTGCGAACTTGCTGGGGGGCTCCAGTCTGGCAGCAGCTACATTAGCCCAGTATAATCTGGACCGTCAGGTAGAGAGGAACCGCGCATCAGAGGAATTTGGTGGAACTATTTACGATGTCCTCTTCCCTTCAGCCTCGGGTAACACCCCTGCTTCAGATACTACCTCTACTCTTGGTGGCTTTTTAAGCTAACCCCATGGCATTTAATGCAGCCATATTCACAGGGATGGGCAAGGCTGCTCGTCGGAGACAGCAGGAGGAGAGAACTCAACGTGAGGCGCGTGGGGCCACTCTTCTAGGTATTTGGAAGGATCTGGTTCAATCCCCCAATGCAACTCCTGAGCTAGTGAGCCATGGTACCCGTAACATTTTTCAATTAGCTACAGCAGACCCCGGTGACCCAAAAAGTTACGATAAAGTCCTTAAAAATACTGGCAAATTAGACATTTGGACTGAAGGTATCCAACCCACCACCCCCTCTGGTATGCAACAAGGGATCAGGCAGGATTTCCCGGGGGGGCCGATTGAGCTACCTGGAGTTCCTGCAACTCCCACCCCTCACATTGATCCGAGGAGTGGAGCACCTACTTTGATTGAGGGACCTGCACCCCAACCACAATGGCAAGGTTTTAAGGGTCGCCCCAGCACGGAAACACTGGCTGGTATACCACCCCCCAGTCGTCCGACCCCTGGTGTC
>Ga0208179_1000452_pt1 | contig 26729 bp, 17 predicted proteins | sample Malvired_Geostar_FD_184238 | JGI IMG/M metagenome (GOLD analysis project Ga0208179, IMG submission 184238) | Marine viral communities from the Global Malaspina Expedition - Malaspina viral metaG DeepMed_Geostar (SPAdes) (version 2) | ecosystem: Environmental > Aquatic > Marine > Oceanic | place... | reverse complement strand
ATCCGCAGCCTCGACCTCGACCTGGCCTACCGCTACTCCGACTACGACTCCGTCGGCGGCGTGCACACCTACAAGGCGGGCGCCAACTGGGAGCTGACCGACAGCTTCAGCGTCCGCGGCGGCTATCAGCGCGCCATCCGGGCGCCCTCCGTCGGCGAGTTGTTCCAGCCTTCGGAACAAAGCGGGACGACCGTCGGCCGGATCTCGGCCGGCCTGGGCGATCCCTGCGATGTCGCCAGCGCCTATCGCACCGGTTCGCAGGCCGCCCAGGTCAAGGCGCTGTGCCTGGCCACCGGGGTGCCCCAGACGATCATCGACACCCACCGCTTCGCCGGCACGTCGGTGCAGTCGGAGGTGTCAGGCAACCGCAACCTGATCGAGGAGACGGCCGACTCCTACACCGCTGGTCTCGTCTGGCGTTCGCGCTTCGACAATCCGCTGCTCAGCGGCCTGACCGCGTCGCTGGACTATTACGAGATCAAGATCACCGATGCGATCGGTCTCATCACCGGCGACGTCATCGCCCAGCGCTGCTTCAACGGCGATAACGCCTCGAACCCCACCTACGACCCGCAGAACTACTATTGCCAGCTGATCAACCGCGGGGCTTCGGGCGGCTTTTCGACCATCACCACGCCGCTCCTGAATCTGGCCGGCTACGAGACCGCCGGGGCCGATCTGCAGGTGGACTGGAGAGCTGAACTCAGAGACTTCGGCTGGGCCGACGCGCCTGGCGAACTCGGCCTGAACCTCATTGTCTCCTACACCGACAAGTACGCCATCCAGACCCTCGCCGGCGGCGCCTTCGTCGACTATGCCGGCACGATCGGCAACGCCCAGATCAGCGCCGACGCCATCTCCCATCCGGCCTGGAAGGTGAACACCAGCGTCGACTACAAGATCGGCCAGGCCCGGCTCAATCTGCGCTGGCGCTGGATCGACAGCATGGACAACTCGGCCAATGTCGGCGCCGCCGTCGCCAGCGCGCCTGGCGTCAAGGCCATGGACTATTTCGACCTCAGCGGAACCTACCGGCTGAACGAGCGGGTCGAGGTCAGGGGCGGCGTTCTGAACATCGCCGACCGCCAGCCGCCGGCCTGGACCGGGGAGGGCGCCACCGACGCGGCCCTCTACGACGTGCTCGGCCGCCGCTTTTACGCAGGCGTCAAGCTCAGCTTCTAGCCTCCCTCGAACGCCCTAAGGAGAATGACCATGACTCAGACGAAGCGAGCCGCCGCCCTGGTCGGCGCGGCCCTGATCGCCCTGGCCGGCGCCGCCCAGGCCGCCCCCGCCAGCCCCGCCAAGACGCCGACGGCGGCCGGCATTCTGAAGGCGGCCGAAGGGCGGCTGCCGCAACTGCTGGCCTGCCTGCGCGACCAGAAGGTCGCCCTGGTGGGCGCCCACCGTGGCGGGCCGCTGGCCGAGCACCCTGAGAACGCCCTTGTCACCATGGACTACACCACGTCCCTCGCGCCGGTCTTCATCGAGACCGACGTGCAGCAGACCTTCGACGAGGTCCTCTTTATGAACCACGACGCCGTGCTGGACCGGAACACCACCGGCCACGGCGTCATCGCCGAGCAGCGGTGGACCCAGATCTCCACCCTCAAGCAGCGCGATCCCACCGGACAGCCGACCGCCTCTTCCCCGCCCAGGCTGGCGGACCTGCTCAAATGGGCCGATGGTCGGGTTCTGCTGCTTCTCGACGTCAAGCCACAGACCGACGCCGACCTGCTGATGGCCGAGGTGAGCAAGGCCGGCGCCGATGGCCGGGTGATGTTCCTCGCCTATACTGTTCGCCAGGCCAAGGCGATGAAGGCGCTGCGTCCCAACGCCGTGCTGGCCATTCCCATGTTTGATCGGGACATGCTCCAGGAGGCCAAGGCCGCCGGGCTGATCGGACCGAGCACCATCGCCATGGTTCGGCCGGCCAATGTCGACGCCAGGTTCATCCCGGAGCTCGAGGCGCTGGGGATGACGGTGATGTCGGGAACCTACGGTGGGCCGCAGACGCCTGACGCCGTCTACCGGACGCCCGGCGACGCGGGCGCCTACCAGGCCCTGGCGGCGTCCGGTCCGCGGCTCATCGTTTCCAATCGCCCGCTGGCGGCTGCGGAGGCCATGCTCGCCGATCCCACCTATGCCCAGCGGCTGGCCGTTTGCGGGGTGACGGGCTGATCCGCACGACGGCCAGGCGTCCTCTCGTCTGGCCGTCGATGACTTGGTGTTGAGGGGCCCTGCCTTTGGAACTCGCAGCTTGAGGTGGCTATCGATGGCGGGATCGCCGGGGGACAGGCACCGCCTGCAGGTTGCCCTGGCCAGACCAATGGCGCTCCTTTTCGGGTATTTCTAGCCGTCGGAGAACTGCTGGTAGGCGCACGGGTATGTCTAGAACCGGATGGTCATAAGGTCTTATAATATATCCACAATTGCCAGATGTTTCGAGTCCTGCCGGGCCCGCCAGCGGAGCGGGGCCGTCACGGCCAGGCCAATGCGGGCTCATCCGCCGCCACACTTTTCTTATCGATCGCCAGAGAAGCGGTGACGGTTTTCCCTACGCTGCGTCTTCCCTTGGGAGGCCTGGAGCCTCATCGGGATTCAGGATCGTCTCATGCGTCAGCAGCACTTCGTCGCCACGGCCATTGGCCTGTCGCTTCTCGCCCAGGGCATGGCCTTCCCGGCGCTGGGCCAGACGTCGGGCGCCGTCGCGGCGACGCCTGCACGGCTGCCGGTCACCACGCCCAAGGCCGCCTACGGTTTCGGTATTGGCGATAACTATCACCTGGCCAACTACAGCCAGATGGCCAGCTACTGGCGCACCCTCGAGAGCCAGTCCGATCGCATGCGCGTAGTCTCCATGGGCAAGACGACCGAGGGCCGCGACCAGCTGATGGCCATCGTCTCGTCGCCGGACAATCTGGCGAACCTGGACCGCTATCAGGAGATCGCCCGCCAGCTCAGCCAGGTCGAGGGGCTGACCGACGCCCAGGCCCGGGAACTGGCCGCTGAGGGCAAGGCGGTGGTCTGGATCGACGGCGGCCTGCATTCCACCGAACAGGTCTCGACCCAGCAGCTGACCCAGACCCTCTACGAGATGGTCAGCGGGCAGGACCCCGAGACGCTGAAGATCCTGGACGACTGCATCATCCTCTTCGTGCACGCCAATCCGGACGGCAACGAGCTGGTCGCCGATTGGTACATGCGCAACCAGAAGCCCGAGGATCGCGAGTACGAAAGCCTGCCCCGGCTCTACAACTGGTATGTCGGTCACGACAATAACCGCGACTTCTTCATGTCGAACATGAAGGAGACGGTGAACATCAACCGGGTTCTCTATCGCGAGTGGTTCCCGCAGATCGTCTACAATCACCACCAGTCCGGCCCGGCCGGGACGGTGGTGTTCATCCCGCCGCACCGAAACCCCTACAACTACAACCTCAATCCCCTGGTTCTGACCGGCCTGGATTCGGTGGGCGCCCGGATGCTCGACAGGCTGATCGCTGAAGGGAAGCCCGGCGGCGTGCGGCGGGAATATGCGCCCTACACCAACTGGGCCGGCACGACGCTGCGCTCCAACGCCCTGTTCCACAATTCGATCGGGGTGATCACCGAGATCATCGGGGCGCCCAGTCCCGCTCAGCTTGAACTGGTGCCACGCCAGCAGTTGCCGACCAACGACAACCTGACGCCCATCCCGCCGCAGACCTTCACCTTCCAGGACGGCATTGACTATTCCGTCGCCCTGAACCGCGGGATGCTCAACTATGCGGCCAGCAACCGCGAGCACCTGCTGTATTCCATCTATCTGATGGGCAAGCAGAACATCGCCCTGGGCCAGAAGGACCACTGGACGATCAATCCCCGCAGCATCGCGGCTCTCGAGGCCGCCGCCGAGGGCGGGACCTACCGCCAGGGCGTGCCGCGCTGGGGCATGGGCTTCGCCGCCGACGCCATCGACCCGTCCCTGTACGACCAAGTGATCCGCGAGCCCGAGACGCGCGATCCACGGGGCTACATCCTCAGCGCCGACCAGCCGGATTTCCCCTCGGTGGTCATCTTCATGAACGCCCTGATCAAGAGCGGCCTGCAGGTCGATCGCGCGACCGAGGCCTTCACCGTGGGGGGCAAGACCTATCCCGCCGGCTCCTTCGTGGTGAAGACCGCCCAGCCCTATCGCGCCCAGGTCATGGATATGTTCGAGGCGCAGTTTCACCCCGACAACATTCCCTATCCCGGCGCCGATCCGATCCCGCCCCACAATGTCACCGGTTACACCCTGGCCTATCAGATGGGGGTCGAGTTTGACCGCGTCCTCGACGGCTTCGAGGCGCCGACCGCGCGCGTGCCGGACGTCCTGGCCCCGCCGCCGGGCCGCATCGTCGGCGCAGGCGCCGCCGGCTATGTGGTCAGCCATGAGGCCAACAACGCCTTCCTGGTCCAGAACCGCCTGCTGAAGGCCGGCCTCTCGGTCGAGTGGCTCACCGAGGCGGTGGAGGCGGGCGGCGAGCCCTTCGCGCCCGGCGCACTGTGGATCCCCGAGGCTCCCGGGGTTCGCGCAACCCTGGAAGGCGCCCTGCGCGATGCGGGCCTTGACGCCTATGCGGTGGCCCGGAAGCCGGATGCGCCGGCCCTGCCGATGAAGCCGATCCGCATCGGCCTGGTCGACCTGTATGGCGGGGTGATGCAGTCGGGTTGGAATCGCTGGCTCTTCGAATCCTACGAGTTCCCCTTCGAGGTGATCTTCCCGCAGCAGCTCGACGCCGGTGGGCTGAAGGACAGGTACGACGTCCTGGTCTTCTCCGACGAAACCGTGATGGAGCCGCCGGCTCCCGACCGTCCGCGCCGGGGCCAGCCGACGCCGGCCGCTATCCCGGCCGAATGGCGCGACAAGCTCGGCCATGTGACCGAGGAGAAGACCGTCCCCCGCCTCGCCGAGTTCGTGAAGGCCGGCGGCGCCATCGTCGCCATCGGCAGCGCCACGCAGCTTGCCGAAGACCTGGGCGTGCCCGTCACCGACGCCCTGGTGGACGCGAACGGCAAGCATCTGCCGCGTTCGGAGTTCTTCGTGCCGGGCTCGGTGATGGCCAACAAGGTGGACAACACCCAGCCCCTGGCCTTCGGCCTGCCCGAAGAGGTCAGCGTCTACTACTACAATAGCCCGGCCCTGAAGGCGGGGGAGGGGGCCAAGCCCATCGCCTGGTTCGACAGCGCCGACAGCCTCCGCAGCGGCTGGGCCTGGGGGCAACAGCGCCTCGAAGGGGCCGCGTCCATCGTGGAGGCGCCGCTTGGCGCCGGGAAACTCTTCCTGATGGGGCCGGAAGTCACCCAGTTGGGCCAATCGCAGGGCACCTACAAGTTCCTCTTCAACGGCCTCTACTACGGGCCGGCGAGCGCGGGCCGCTAGTCGGTACGGGCAATTTCCTGGCGAGGGCGACGTCCCACGCCAGGGCGCAGCCCCGGCCCCTTTCACGCCTTTCCGAACAGTGGAGCGTACGTCTTTGAGTCCCTCGTCCCTTCGCGTGGCCACGCGCCTGAAGAGCATCAAGGTTTCCCCGATCCTGACGTTGTCGCAGCGGGCCCGCGACCTACGCGCGGCCGGCCGCGACATCATCGACCTGACCGTCGGCGAACCCGACTTCGACACGCCCGAGGAGATCAAGGCGGCGGCCAAGGCCGCGATCGACCGCGGCCAGACCAAGTACACGGCCCTCAACGGCGCGCCGGAGCTCCTGGCCGCCATCGCTGATCGGATGATCGATCGGGGGATGAATCTCGCCGACCAGTCGATCATCGCCTGCGCCGGCGCCAAGCAGGTGATCAGCCACGCCCTGGAGGCGACCCTGGAGGATGGGGACGAGGTCATCCTGCCGGCGCCCTACTGGACCTCCTATCTCGACATGGTGCGTCTGAAGGGCGGCGAGCCGGTGGCGGCGTCCGGTCGCCACGATCCCCGCAGCGGCTGGCGCCTGGACGCCCGGTCGATCGAGGCGGCGATCACGCCTCGGACCCGGTGGCTGATCCTCAATACGCCGAACAATCCCACAGGCGTGGCGGCTACCGACGAGGAGCTGGCCGACGTCGCCGACGTCCTGCGCCGTCATCCTCAGGTCTGGCTGATGTGCGACGACATCTATGAGGACCTGGTCTATGGCCGCCGCGCCCGGCCGCTGCTGGTCAGCCATCCCGACCTCGCCGAGCGGGCCCTGGCGGTCAACGGGGCCTCCAAGGCCTACGCCATGACCGGTTGGCGGATCGGCTGGGGGGCGGGGCCCTCGGATCTGATCGCCGCCATGAGCGTCGTGCAGAGCCAGACGACCTCGGCGCCGTCATCGATCAGCCAGGCCGCCGCCCTGGCGGCCCTGACCGGCTCCCGGGCCTCGGTGGAGTCGATGCGTTCGGCTTTCCGCAGCCGGCGGGACCTGCTGGTCTCGCTGCTCAATGAGGTGTCGGGCATGAGCTGCCCGCTGCCGGATGGCGCCTTCTACGCCTTCCCCTCCGTCCGCGGCCTGATCGGCGCGCGCACGATGAAGGGCGAGATGCTGGCTTCGGATATCGATATCTCGACCTACCTGCTGGAGAGCGCGGGGGTGGCGACGGTGCCGGGCACCGTCTTCGGCGTTTCGGGCTATCTGCGGCTGTCCTTCGCCGCCAAGGCCGAGACCCTGGTCGAGGCGTGCGCCCGCATCGGCGCGGCCTGTGTCGCCGTAACGTCGGTGACGGCGACACAGGCCTGAGGGCTTGCCTGGCCAGGGGGTGAACCCGGCCAGGGCCCTGCATCAGAAGGCTATCTGCAGGCGGCCCAGGACCGCGTCGCCGGCGTCGCGCCGGAGGCCGGCGACTGTGCGGTTCTCCACCTGCCAATGGCTGGCGTTGAGCATCAGTCGCGCCCAGGATTCCAGCCGCCAGTTCAGGCCCACGGTCACGTCGTCGCCGGCGCCGCCCAGAGGCGCGTCGCGGTTGTCCAGCCTCTGCACCCGGCCGGTGAGCTCCAGGCTGCCCAGGCCGCCGCGGGACAGGGGGGCTGTGGGCGCGCGGCGCACGAAGGTTCCGCTGCGGGCGCCGTAGGGCGCCGGGTCGCCGGTCAGCATCCAGCCGGCCGAGAGGGTCCAGGCCCGGACCTCGGCGCTCAGACTGGCGGTCTCGATCCGGCGTTGGCCAAACTCCAGGAAGGCCCAGGTCGGTCCGCGCACGGCGCCGATCTCGCCGCCGAGGCCATCGGCCCGCCTGGGATCGACTAGGCTTCCCAGGGCGACCTGGACGCGGTCATTGACCGGGCTCACCCAATTGGTGTTGCGCGACAGCCGCTTCAGATCCGGGGTGAAATCCTCATGGAACCCCCAGGCGCCAAGGTGGATGAGCCCTTCGCCGGAGCGGACAGGGTTCCAGTGACCTCGCACGGTGGTGGTCACCGCGCCTTCGGTGATTTCGGGGCGATTGACGTCATCGCCGGCCACCTGGCCTGCCAGATGCCAGCCGTCCGCGAAGAGCTTGGCCGACAGGCCCATGCCATAGAGCCCCTTCTGGGGCGCCAGGGCACCGGCCACGGCGTTGCGCTCGATGAAGGGGAGGCCCTCCGATGAGCTCGATCCCTCCAGACCGCGCTCGGTGAGGCGATTGCCCAGGGTGATCTCAAGATCTCCGGCCGGGGTGGGCTCGCTCCAGGCCAGGTAGGCGCTGCGCAGGGCCGGCTCGTCGCCGGCGAAGTCGGCCACCAGGGTGAAGGTCACCCTGTCAATGGCGCCTTCCACGCCGAAATAGAGGGTGCGGATGTCGTGCGCGCCGGCGTTGCGGGCTGGGTCGTCGGAACCGGAGATGCTCGCGCCGTCCAGGAAGATGCGGGCCTTGGGCCTGATCTGAACACGGCCGCCGGCGGACTCGTACTTCAGGGCGTCCAGGCTGATCGTCTGAGACGCCGCAACGGCCGGGACCGCCAGAAGGCAGGCCCCGGCCGCAAGAACAAGGCGCAGGCGAGGACGAGCCTCGCCTCGCCTCACCGACCGGCCCCGGCGGGGCTCGCGCCGCTCTGGGCCGCCGCGGCCGGTCCGTAGAACAGGCCGTTGAACAGGAACTTGTAGGTTCCGTGGGACTGGCCCCGCTGGGTCACTTCCGGGCCCATCAGGAACACCTTGCCGCGGCCAAGGTCGGCTTCGACGATGGAGCTGGCGCCGTCGAGCTTGGCCTGGCCCAGGGCCCAGCCGCTGATCATCGTGTCAGGACCAGGGAAGCTGGCCACGGTCCGGACGCCGTCGGCGCCCGGGGCGACCTTGAAGGCCGGGCTGTTGTAATAATAGACCTTTACCTCCTCGGTCATGCCGTAGGCCAGGGGATCGCTGACATCGACCACATTGGTCATGATGGCCCCGGGGACGAAGAACTCGGTCCGTGGCAGATGCTCGCCCTGGGCGTTGACCAGCGCGTCCTGCACCGGGAGGCCGAGGTCCTGGGCCAGGCGGGTCGAGCTGCCGATCGCGATCAACGCGCCCCCCTGCCGAACGAAGCGATCCAGCTGCGGCACGGTGGTTTCAGGCGTGATCTTGCCGAGCCAGCCGCGGAATTCGGCCGGGATCGAGGCCGCGTTCGGCTGGGCGCGTTCGCGGCGTGGGTCGGACGGGATGACGTCGTTGGCGAAGACGATGACGTCATACTTGGCGTTGAGGTTTCCGGCGTCCAGGCCCTGAGGATAGACCAGCTCATAGGGGAACTCGAACTGCTCGAAGATCCAGCGGATCCAGCCCGACGGCATGACGCCGCCATAGGTGTCCACAAGGGCGATGCGCACCGGCTTGATCGGCAAGGTGGGGGACGCCGGCTGGGCGGCGGCGGCATAAGCGTTAACCCCCGTGTCGCGGACCGCGTCTTCCAGCAGTTCGCGAACGCCGTCGCCGGCCGGGACCCAGAAGGCGCCCGGGGCGAAGGTCTCGCCGCCGTGGACGACTTCCGAAGTCAGCCAGAAGACCGGCTTGCCGGCCGCCAGCAGGCGGTTCTGGATGATGAAGGCGTTGTTGGTCTCGTGGCTGATCAGATAGCCGCCGGCGCCCTGGCCGAGGATGCGGCCCGGGGGCGGGGCGATCACGTCGGCGACCGGTTCCACTGGGGCCTCGAACCCGTCGAGGATGCGGTCGAAGTCCACGCCCATCTGGTAGGCCAGGGTGTAGCCGGCGACGTCATAGGGCGGGATCGGCGGGCCGCCCGGATAGGGGAAGTCGTCGGGATGGTTTTGCGGCTCGAAGATGTCGAGCACGGTGGAGCGGTAGGCCTGGCCGGTCTTCACCACATAGGAGCCGGCGGGATAGGTCTTGCCGCCGACGGTGAACGACCGGGTGGCCCGGTCCACGTCAACCCCGCCCTTGATCAGCACATTGACCAGGGCCACAGCCGTCGGAAGGTCGGCTTGGTCGGCAGGGATGATGTAGCCGCGGGGATCGCGGTCCGCGGGCGCGCGCAGCGTAGAGAACAGGGCCGGATCGACCGCCTCTGACCGCCGCCAGGTGTCCCCGGTGGGCTTGAAGGGCGGCGCAGCCTCAACGGCGGCCTCGAGCTTGGCGATGTCCGTGGGCGTGATGGTCCAGGAGTCCCGCTGGCCCTTCTCGATACCGTTCCGCCCCATGCGGTACATGCCGAACAGCAGGTTTTCACGATTGCGGGACGCGAAGTCGAGCACCGCGCGGTTCATGCTGACCGAATAGGCGATGGGCTGGTGAAAGCGCCATTCCTGCGGTGCGATGGGCATGGGCAGGTCGTTGCGGGCGATCTGGTTCTTGGGCAGCAGGTCGATGGTCATCGGCGTCGGGGAGCCGGTGATCTCCGTCAGGATGCCGATGGCGTTGTGGAAGAGGGCCGTCGATCTCAGGGTCGCATTGGTCCAGTTGGAATAGGTGGCGACGCTGCGGCGGCCAGATCCCGGCTTGCCCTCGCGGATCAGCCGGTCTGTCATGGCCGCGCCGACCCCGTCCAGCCCGGTGATGACCATGGGCTCGAGGTTGTAGTTGTAGGGGTCTCGGAAGGGCGGGATGAACACGACCATGCCGGGAGGCCCCGCCTGGTGGTGATTATAGACGATCTGGGGAAACCACTCCCGATAGAGCACCCGGTTGATATTGATGTTCTCGGGTTGGTTCGACATCAGGAAGTCGCGGTTGTTGTCGTGGCCGACATACTTTTGATAGAGCCGCGGAATGTCGCCGAAGCTGCGCTCGGCGGGATCGGACTTGCGCATGTACCAGTCTGAAACCAGCTCCATGCCGTCGGGATTGGCCGGCACGAACAGGATGATGTTGTCCTGCAGGAAGCGCTTGGTCTCGGCGTCCTGTCCGCTGACCATCTCATAGAGCGTCTGGGTCAGCTGCTGCGCGCCGACGGTCTCGGTGGCGTGGAGGCCGCCGTCGATCCACACCACCGTCTTGCCCTCGGCGGCAAGGGCCTTGGCCTGGGCCTCGGTCAGATCCTTGGCCTTGGCCAGGCGGCGGGAAATGCCCTTGTAATGGTCGAGCCGGGCGAGGTTTTCCGGAGCCGAGACGATGGCCATCAGCTGGTCGCGCCCCTCGGCGCTCTTGCCGATGGTGGTCAGCAGCATCCGGTCGGACTCACCGGCCAGCCGCTTCCAGTAGGTTTCGAGCTGGGTGTAGTCGGCGAGCTTGTAGTCGTCGCCGATATCGAATCCGAACACCGTGCGGGGCGGCGACACCGTCCCAGCGGTCTGCGCCTCCGCCCCTACGCCCGAAAGAAAGAGGGCCGTCCCAAGGACGGCCACAGCAAGTTTCCCACGCATCTCCACAACCCCAGTTCCATCGCCTGCGCGCCGTGCGCAGCCCATACAGGGGTAGACGCAGCCGGCCGGGACTTCGCCACCTGGGCGGCAGGATCGGGGGCCGCCGCCGTCCTTGGCGTCGGGCGCTCAACGGATCGGCGCCGGGACGTCGGGGGCGCCTGAGTTCAGGGCGTCTGTTTGCGCCGGCCTTCGACGGCGGCGCGGGCGCGCGCCCTCATGGCGCGGGCCAGTGGGTCCTCGGCGGCGTCGCCGAGATGAGTCCACAGCGCATTGACCTCATCCCAGGCCCACGCGTTTTCCGGCGATGCGCCGATCCACTGCTCGGCGGCGCCGCGGGTCTCAGGTGTGACGTCAGTTGACTGCAGACGCGCAAGCCATTCGGCGGCGGCGGCCAAGCACGCCGCGCTCGCAGGACTCGATGTCGGCTTGCGGTTCATGCCTCTCCAGGACCCGGGCCATCAGGTGGCGCATCGAACGCGTGACGTGCTTCTGAACGGCGCTGACGGAGATGTCGAGAAGCTCGGCCACTTCACTGTAGGACATGCCCTCCCATCGTAGAAGGATCAAGATGGTGCGGCTGCGCTCGGGCAGCTCCTCCATGGCCTGGAGCGTGGTCTTGAGCTGTTCCCGCGCCCGGAGAATCCGTTCGGGCGACATGTCGTCGGGCGGGTGATCGTGTTCAAGCAGCTCGCAGTGGTCCTGGCGACGGCGGACCTGGTCGCGGCGGTAACGGTCGCGCAGGACGTTGCGGGCGACGCGGATCACGTAGTGCTCCAGATTGTCGATGCCGCTGGCGTCGCGGCCATGCATGCGGATCAACACCTCCTGGATGAGGTCGTCGACCTCGTCTTCCGGCGCCTTGTTTCGAAAAAAGGCGCGAAGGGAAGGGCGGAACGACAGCACCTCCCAAGCAGCGATATGATCTGAAGTCTGAATGCTGGTCTGTAAAGCGGACATCTCGCCCCCCGCAGAAGAAGTCACCTATTACCTAATGATGACTGTAATCCCGCGGTGACCCTAAGATAATGGCGACAACAATACGAAAATTCGTTATCTGCTTAGTTTTCTAACATCAGATGACGCCTTGGTGACGCCAGTTGATGATCGATTTTCATCGCCCCATGTCTTATGATCAACGTGTATTGATTTGAATTTCGCTCGTTCAAGTTGTGGGCTTGGCGAGATAGATGTCGCGGTCGAGCTCGCCTTCCCATTTTGCGACGGTGACCGCCACGGCCAGGTCTGAGGTGCAGTTCGGCACGGTCCGCATCATGTCGAGGATCCGGTCGAACGGCAGGATGAAGCCGACCACCATGGCGGTCTGCTCGGGGCCGAGGCCCAGGGTCTGCAGCACTCCGGCCAGCAGGAACAATGAGGCTGATGGCACCGGCGCCGAGCCCACCGCGATGACGGCGATGGAGATGACCACCAGCAGGCCCTGCAACAGCGTCACCTCCACGCCGAAGGCCTGGGCGGCGAACATGGCCAGCAGGCCGACATACATGGCCGTTCCGTCCATGCTGATGGTCACGCCGATCGGCAGGCTGGTGGAGGCGACCACGCGGCTGACCCCCAGGTTTTCCTCGGCGACACGCATGACCACGGGCAGGGTCGCGGCGCTGGAGGAGGTCGAGAAGGCGACGACCACCGCGTCAGCGATGTCCCGCAGAAACGGCGTCACCGGCAGGCCGGCCGCCAGACGGATCAGCCCTCCATGGACCACCAGGACCTGCAGGGCGCACCCGGCGAGCACACAAATCGCCAGCAGGAAGACATGGATGAAGGCCGCCGGCCCGACCACGCCGGTCACCCAGGCGATCAGGGCGAAGACCCCGAAGGGCGCGACCTCCATCACCCCGCGGGTCATCTTCTGCATCACGTCGGCGAGCGCGGCGAAAGCCCTGGCCACCGGGCGGCCTGCTTCGCCGGCGGTGAGCACCGCCACGCCGAAGATGATGGCGAAGAAGATGACCGCCAGGATGTCGCCCTCGGCCAGGGCGGCCACAGGGTTCATCGGCACGATGGCCATGAACTGGTCGGTGAGGGAGAGGGGGGCGGTTACAGCCTGCGCCTCTGCCGGCTCGCCCAGCACCACGCCCACGCCCGGCTGCGCCAGCGCGCCCAGGCCAAGGCCAAGGGCCGCGCCGATCAGGGTGGTGACGAAGTAGAGGAACAGGGTCTTGGCCCCGATGCCGCCCAGGCGGCGGATGTCTCCCATGGAGACCACGCCAGCGACGATGGTGGCGAAGACTAGTGGCGTGACCAGCATCCGGATCAGCCGGATGAAGAGGTCGCCGATCCAGCGGATCTGTTCGGCCTGCTCCCCCAGCAGCAGGCCCGCGCCCACGCCGAGCGCCATGCCCAGAAAGATCCGCTTCCAGAGGGTCACCCCGAACCAGTAGGTTCCGAGGAAGGTCGACAGTCGGCCCCGCGGTCGCTCGTCTTCGACGGCCGCAGTCGGCAGGTCCAGCCTGGTCATCGCCGGACCATGGGGACGCTGGATGGATGGGACGTGACGAGAAGGCGGGCCGCAAAGCCCCGTTTAGTCTCGGACACGATCACCCCCGAACGAAAAACCCCTTGTTCGGATGGGAAGGTTTCACCCGATCGGCCATCCCCGAAAGCGATTTATTCTGTCCGCCTCATGACAAAACCGCATGGCGCCGGGCTCTTCGCGCGCGCGATTCCTAACCCCCGCATTGATCGCCGCGGCGCAAGTCCGGCGGCTCGGCCGTTGCGCGATCTTCGGATGTGTCGGTTTGTGCTGAGCCCGCGTCTTCCCTGCAGAGGCCCCACGAGCGGAGCCCTACGGCAGGACAAGGGGATAAGTTCATGCGCGGAATATCATCAGGACTTGGCGTCAAGCTCGGCCTCGTGGCCGGCGCGGCGATCGCGGCGCTTTCGGTGGGCGCGGCGTCAGCCCAGGAGGCCACCACCCAGGTCGACGAACTCATCGTCACGGCGACCCGGCGCGACACCACGGTGCAGACCACGCCGCTGGCCATCACCGCCCTGGGCGAAACAGCCCTGGAGAATATGGGCGCCACCGGACTGCAGGACATCACCTCCATGGTGCCCAGCCTGAAGATCGGCGGGGGATCGGACGGCGGCGGCCGCATCACCCTGCGGGGCATCCAGGCCTCCGGCGAAGCGACGGTCGGCCTCTATTACGACGAGACGCCGCTCACCGGCCCGTCCGACACCAGCCAGAATTCCGGCGGCCGCTCCCAGGACGGCAATCTGTTCGACGTCGAGCGGATCGAGGTCCTGCGCGGGCCCCAGGGCACCCTCTACGGCTCCGGCTCCATGGGCGGCACCGTGCGGGTCATCTTCAACAAGGCCGACACCCGGGAATATTCCGGCTCCGTGGACGTCATGGGCGCGGCCATGGAGGAGGGCGAGGCCAGTTACTACGCCAAGGGCGTGGTCAATGTGCCTCTGATCGAAGACAAGCTCGGCGCCCGCCTGGTCCTCTATGAAGAACAGCGCGGCGGCTTCATCGACAACATCCGTTACGGCGCCGAGGACATCAACGATCGCATCACTACCGGCGGTCGCGTCATGGTCACCGCCCTGCCGCTGGATAATGTCTCCTGGCACGGCATGTTCATGCGCCAGAAGACGGACTCGCCCGGCGGCGGCTCCACCTGGTATCCGTTGCTCGGCGAGAAGGAATACAGCACCGACCGCTATGTCATTCCGATCAACCGGGACGAGCTGACCCTCTATTCCAGCGACCTTGAATGGGATGTCGGGTTCGCCGACATCACCTGGGCGGCGGCCTATTACGAGTGGGATCAGGTCAACGCCAGCGACTACACCTATACGATGCTGCGCAACTCGACGAGCGTGGCCAACTGCACAAACTGGTTCAACCTGTCGCTGGGCGTGCCGACCTCGTCGTGCAACAGCCAGCAACTCGCCCAGTTCACGGCCTTCGCCATCTCGCAGACGCCCACCACGCTTTACAAGCCGGCCTGGCTGCACACCTTCAACAGCGAACTGCGCATCAGCTCCAAGGGGGACTCGAAGCTTAACTGGACCTTCGGCGCCTTCATCGAGAAGCGCGAGGACTATGTGGACAGCACGCTGGCGGTGGTCGACTCCAGCACCGGGGTGATCGGCGTTCCGCCGACGATCTTCTTCCACCGCGACATCACCACCGAGACGGACCAGACGGCCCTGTTCGGCGACATCTCCTACGAGCTGATCGACGGCCTGACCTTCAATGTCGGTCTGCGGCAGTTCAAGTACGACAAGACCACGTTCGGCGAGACCGATATGCCCAACTGGGTGTCCGGCTCGCTGGTCGAGCCCTGGCGGAGCTCCAGCGCCGACGCCGAAGGTTGGCTGGAGAAGTACAGCGTCAACTACCAGCTCAATCCCGATCTGATGGTGTACGCCACTGCAGCCGAAGGCTTCCGTCCCGGCGGCGCGAACAACACGCCCAACCTGGAGCCCGAACTGGTGCCGTACGGCCCAGATGCGGTGTGGAACTACGAACTGGGCATAAAGACGTCCTGGTTCGATCGTCGGCTCACCCTCAATGCGGCCCTCTATCAGATCGACTGGAAAGATATCCAGACCTCGGCCCAGACGCTCAGCGGCTGCTGCAGCTTCATCGTCAACGCCGGCAAGGCGCGCATCCGCGGGGTCGAGTTCGAGTACATGGCGCGCCCGATGGCTGGCCTGTCGATCTCCGGCGGGCTCACCTTCTCCGAACCGGAACTCCTGGAAGACCAGCTGAACCCCAATATCCGCGACTCCACCTCGCTGGGGGACAAGGGCGACCAGATCCCGGACATCAGCAAGTTCTCGGCCTCGACCAGCGTCGACTATGTGTGGCCGGTTAACGACGCCTTCGATGGGATGCTGCGGCTGGACTACAGCTATATCGGCAAGTCCTATTCCCACTTCCGGCCGACCAACACCTACTATGAGAAGCAGGGCGACTTCGGTGTCGTGAACCTGCGGACGGGCCTGGAGGGATCGGACTGGGGCGCCTACGTCTTCGTCCGCAACGTCTTCGACATCTACGGGGCCTACTCGGTCAGCTCCGGCGCCGGGTCGGAGCAACTCGTCAACTCGACCCAGCCTCGGACCGTGGGCGTCAACCTTCGCAAGTCGTTCTAGCCCCCTCACGAACGACAGGCGCGGCCGCCGCCAATCCGACTGGCGGCGGCCTTGCGCTGTTCGTGTCTCAAGGCGCGCCTTGTTACACCCGTGGCGCCTGCAACGGCGGCACATGAGCACGGCTTCTGAACTTCTCACCCGGGCGCTGGGCGAAAGGGGGTCAATCTGCTGGCTTCCACCCCGGACGTGACGTCACGTGAGTTCTACGCATGACCTGTCAGTATCCATGTCCCGCCATTTTCTGCTTCCCTCCATCGGCGACCTGACGGCCTTCGAGGCCGCCGCTCGCCATGGCAGCTTCACCCGGGCGGCGGTGGAGCTGAACCTCACCCAGAGCGCCATCAGCCGCGCCGTGCGGATGCTTGAGGACCGGATCGACGTCGTCCTGTTCGAGCGGGTGCGCCAGAGAGTGGTGCTGACGGCGGCTGGGGTCGCCTATCTCAAAGAGGTGCAGCGCATCCTCACCGAGTTGCGCCAGGCGACCCACAAGGTGATGGCGTTCACCGAAGCCACCACAACGCTGAATATTGCGGTGCTGCCGACCTTTGCGACCCGCTGGCTCGTGCCCCGGCTGCCGACCTTCGTCGAGTCCCATCCCGACGTGACGCTCAACTTTTCCGGCCGGCTCGAGCCCTTCGATTTCGAGACGGAGATGTTTGACGCCGCCATCCACTACGGCGCGCCGACCTGGGCCTCGGCCCACTGCCACCACCTGATGAACGAGGTGACGGTGGTGGTGACCAGCCCGGAGTACCGGGCCGCCAGGCGCCTGCGTCAGCCCGAGGATCTTGAGCGGGCCACCCTCCTGCATCAGACGACGCGCGCCACGGCCTGGGCCGACTGGTGCGATGTGGCCGGCGTGGACCTCCCCGGGGTGAACCGCGGGCCGCGCTATGAGCAGTTCGCCATGATCGCCCAGGCCGCCGCGGCGGGTCTCGGCGCGGCGATCCTGCCGAAGGTGCTGATCGAGGACGAGCTGACCTCGGGGCGTCTCGTGACCCTGTTCGAAGACCAGCCGCTGAGCCTCAAGGCCTATTACTGGGTGGTGCCGGAGAACAGGGGCGCCTCCGAAGGCCTGCGAGCCTTCACCAACTGGATCATCGTCCAGGCCCATAGCTGATCGGGCCGCTCTAGCCGTCCAGTATGGAACGACGAACCCGCATGGGCTGATGAGAAACTATCGCTTGGTCAGTCTGCCCCGGGGGCGGAAAATTCCATCTCAATGTTCAGTCGAGGTGGGGGTCTTCCATGTGGCGGGGCGTACTGCTTGCTCTTGCGATAAGTCTTGGCGCGCCAAGTATCGCTTCGGCCCATCACGGCTGGGGATCCTATGCGGCCAACCGTAGCATCACCCTCGATGGCGCGGTTCAGTCGACGCGGTGGCGCAACCCCCATGCGGAGATGGCGATCACGGTGGGCGACGAGGTCTGGACCGTCGTTCTGGGCCCTGTGGCCCGGGTCGCGGCGCGAGGCCTGAGCGCCAAGGATCTTCCGGCCGGCGCCAAGGTCAAGATCGTGGGCTACCCCCGGACCGACGGCACCCTCGAGGTTCGCGCCGAGCGCATCATCGTGGCTGGCAAGACCGTCGAGATGCGCTGAGATGGTGCTGATCGAGGCGTTTCAGGCCTTCGCGGTCGCGTTTGAGCAATCGCCCCTGGGTGACGCGGCGCGCAGCGGCGGCGGGCTCTACCCGATCGCCAACCTCGCCCATCTTCTGGGCCTGATCCTGCTGATCGGCGGGATCGGCACGGTCGACCTGAGGTTGCTGGGCTTCGCGCGCGCCCTGCCGCTGGAGCCCTTGTCCCGATTCATGACCCCGCTGGCGGTCGTCGGGCTCGGACTCTTCGTGATCAGTGGCCTTGTGGTGTTTTCAGCCGACGCCGGTCCCCTGGCGCAGAACAATATCTTCCTCTGGAAGATGGCTGGACTCGCCCTTGGCCTCGTCAACGCCCTGGCCTTCAACCTGATTTACAAGAGCCGCCTGGCCGGATGGGACGCCGCGCCGCCCCTGGCCGGGCGCCTCATGGCCGCTTCCTCCCTGCTCATCTGGCTGACGGTGGGCGGGCTCGGCCGCTTCATCGCCTACAGCGCCTAGGTCGAACGCCCATGCCCGCACCACCTTTCGCCCTTGCCTCGGCCTTGACTGGCGTCGGGCTCGCCCTGGTCCTGGCGTCGTCGGCGGCCGCTCAGGAGGATGAGATCACCTTCTTCAGCGCCCCGGACTTTGCGGGCCAGAGTTTCACGACCCGGGAGGATCTCGCCGACACCAGGGCGGCCATCCCGTTTCAACCCCTGAGCGCCAAGGTGACCGGCTATTGGGACATCTGCGGCGCGCCTGAATTCACCAACCCGTGCACGGTGCTAAGACGCGACACGCCGAACTTCGACTATGTGCCCGCGCGCGTTGGGGCGGAGAGCTTCGAGGTCCGCTCGATCTTCGCGACCTATCGCGGGGTCGAGGGCGCCGCCGCCGCCGCCGAGCCGCTGCTGGAACTCTACGCCCGCCGCGAATTCATGGGTCTCCGGCTCTCGGTGTCGCAGGCCACACCCGAACTCGAAGCGCCAGGTGAGGGCGGCGCGCCGCTGAGCGCTCATGTGACCGGCGCCTGGCAGGTGTGCGAAGGCGTCGCCTTCACGGGCCGCTGCGTGGTTCTCCGGGCCGACAGGATCGGCTTTGAGCCCGCCGAACTTCCGCCGGCGATCCGCTCGGCCCGTCCGGCGCCCTGAGGTCTAGGCCCACTCAGCCCAGGGCGGCGAAGTCCACGGTCCCGAGCGCACGGTCGGCAAAGGCGCCTTGGACGCGGGCCGCCAGGCGCCGCACGGCGGCGGGCGTGAGGCTCCGGTACTGGGCGAGGTTTGCTCGACCGAGGCCATGCTCGCCGCTGAAGCTGCCGCCGAACTGCAGGCAGGCGATCTCATAGACCGCCTCGCGAAGCTGGGAGAGCCGGTCGGCGGTGGGCGGCGCTTCGGGATCACAGACCAGGTTGAAGTGAACGCCGCCATCCCCGATGTGGCCAAAGTCGCAGATCTCGAACTCAGGGAAGGCGACAGCCAGGCGGGTGACAGCCGTCCGCCGGAAAGCCGCCAGATCCGAGCGCCGGAAGGCCAGGTCGAAGCCGATCACCGGGCCCTTGGCCCGAAGGCCTTCGGAAATGGCGTGGCGGATCGCCCAGAGCGGTTCGGGCGCGCCGCTCAGGATATCGATTGCGCCGCCGCCATCGTCGGTCTCCATCCAGTCGGCCAGCGCTTCCTCCAGATGATTGGCCAGGCTGGCGTCTCCGGGTTTCAGCGATCGGGTCGTGCTCAGTTCCACCAGCACCGCATAGGGGGGCGGGGGACCGGAGAACGGACTGCGCAGGCCCGGGCCATGGGCCAGCGCCGCGCTCAAGGCGGCCCGGGACATGCCCTCAAAGGCCGACAGGAGTTCGCCGCCCTCCCGCTCCATGTGCGACAGAAGGGGAAGGGCCGCCTCCAAATCCTCCAGCAGGACCAGGGCCGCTGCGGTCTGGGCGGGACGGGGATGAACCTCGAACTCCACGGCGGTGATGACGCCGAGCGCGGCGCCGGCCCCGATCACCACCTGGCGCAGGTCGAGCCCGGTATTGTCCTTTCGCAGGCCGCGGCGCAGTTGCACGATGGTCCCGGCCGCGTCGGCCAGGACCATCTCCAGGCCCAGCACCTGCCGGCGCATGTCGCCATAGCGGATGAAGCGGGCGCCGCCGGTGTTGGTCGCCGCCATGCCGCCGACGGTGGGATCGGCGCCCAGGTCAATGGGCAGGAAAAGGCCGTGCGTCTCCAGGACGGCGTTGACGGCCGAGAGCCGGACCCCGGCTCCAGCGCGGACGCTGCGGTTGACGGGATCGACCTCCAGCGGCGACTGCAGCCGTTCCAGGCTGAGCAGCACCTGGCGGCCGCTGGCATCCGCCGTCGAGGCGCCGACCAGCCCCGTATTGGCGCCCTGGACCGCCAAGTCCACCTGGTGGCCCACACACCAAGCGACGATCGCCGCGACGCTGGCCGAGGTGCGGGGCCGAACCACCAGTGCGGCGCGGCCGCCCTCATAGCGCGCCGCCTGGTCATAGGCCGCCAGGTCCTCCGGCGCCTCCACCAGGGCGTCGTCGCCCACCAGTCCCGCGAGGTCGGCGGCCAGCTGGACGTTCATGCCTCAGCGATCAGCGCCGGCCGCGGCGGTCATCTTGAAGATGCCCTGGGCGTTGGAACTGTCGAAGGCGAGGTCCAGGCGAGGACGACCTGTCTTCTCGTCGGTCATCTGCATGCGGGTGATGAACTCGTAGAAGGAGCCGGGCGCCGGGCGCGTGACCGTGGTCCCATCGGCGTCCACGAAGTTCCGCATCACCTGGGCGGCGCGGAAGGCGGTCTGCCGCACGCGGCCTGAACCGGAGACTTCGACCGTGTCCTTCATCGGTCGGCCCAGGCCCTTCTGGGTCTCGGCCACGGCCTCGACGTCGTCCACCCGGTCGGTGGCGTGATTGAAGGCGTTCCCTTCGGTGGCGATCCAGGCCATCTCCGCCGACTCCGCCAGCAGGGCCTCGTAGTCAGCCTGGGTCGGGGCGTCGTGCTGACGATCAAAGCAGGCGGCCAGGACGGGCAGCACGGCGGCCGCAGCGGCGAGATCGATCTCGCCCTCGGCCTGGAATGTCGCCAGCACGGCCTTGGCCTCGTCCGAAAGCGGGTCGCGGGACGTGGCCGTGATGGCGCGGGCGGCTTTCACGAAGTCCGGCGAGAACCGGTCGGTGTGCAGTTCACTGACGAAGAACTGGGCGATGTCCTCGGGATAGTCGAGCTGGGCGTAGGAGCGTCCTGTCATCTTCAGGCGCTCGAGGGGATAGAGTCCGTTCTGCTGGTACCCCAGAGGCTTGAGCACCCGCACGATGGCGCCCTCACCGGAGGGCAGGGCCCCCATGCCGCTCATCACGACGGTGCGCACCGCGCCATGGTCATGGAAGATGGTCCGACCGTCCCGCAGGCAGTCCGCTGCATATTCCGCCGCGGCCGGCACCCGAAGCAGCAGGTCGCTGAACAGGACCATGTTGAGAGCCTGGGCCATGACTGCGCGGCTGACCCGCTCGGCAGGCGCCGTCAGGTCCCGATGGACCACCAGAAGCCTGAACATCTCATCGGAGCGGTCGGCGCCCAGCACCGTCTCGACCAGATCTTTCAGCGGCGATGCGCTCATCGGTTCTCTCCCTCATCGTTCAGCGGGAGGCTTGAAGCCGGGGGGGCGAACTGAAAAGCGATATGTTCTCAGGACTCCATGAGGCCCAAGAATGAGCTGCGTCGCAGCCCTACGGTTCAGGGTCGCCGCCGGCCTTGGACCTGGAAGGCTTTATTCTCCCATCCACCGATAGCCGACGCCGGGCTCGGTCAGGATCAGGCTCGGGGTTGTGGGATCGGGTTCGATCTTCTGGCGCAGCTGGCCGATGAAGACGCGCAGGTACTGGACGTCGGTCTCATGCGCGGGGCCCCAGACGGCGGTCAGCAGCTGGCGGTGGGTGACCACCTTGCCGGCGCCTTGAACCAACTGGGCCAGCAGGTCGTATTCCCGGGGCGATAGGCGGATGGGCTCGGCAGCTCGTGTGACCAGGCGCTTGACCAGGTCGATAGTCAGATCGCCCGCGACGACCACCGGCTTGGCCCCTTCGCGGGTGGCGGCGTGGCGCAGGGCGACCCGGAGACGGGCCAGCAGTTCGCCCACGCCGAACGGTTTTTCCACATAGTCGTCGGCGCCCAGGTCGAGGGCGTCGATCTTCTCGGTCTCCCGGTCCCGCGCCGACAGGATCAGGATCGGCCCGCTATAGAAGGCCCGCGCCTTGGCCAGCACCTCCTTGCCGTCCAGGTCGGGCAGGCCCAGGTCGAGCACCACGGCGTCGGGCGCCCGCCGCGCCAGTTCGCGCAGGCCGGCTTCCGCCGTATCGGCGCGCACAGGCTCATAGCCCGCCGCATCCAGGGCCGGACCCAGGAACCGGTGGATTTGCGGTTCATCGTCGATGACCAGGATACGGGGACGCGAACCGCTCACAGGAGCCCTTCCGGGGTGGCCCGCGACTTGGGCAGGCTGATCAGGATACGTGTGCCACGCCCTTCATGGATCGGGGAAGCCGCGGCGATGCGGCCGTCCATCACCTCGATAAACCCTTTCGAGATGGCCAAGCCAAGGCCGGCGCCCTTGCCCCGGTCGCTGGCCTCGTCCAGCCGGCGGAACTTCTCGAAGACCCGCTCAAGGTCGTGAGTCGGGATGCCGCGGCCCTCATCCTCAATGCTGATGACAACGTTCCTGTGGTCTTCGTAGGCGGCGACCTCGATCGTGCTGGCGTCGGGGCTGTAGGCGATGGCGTTCTCCAGGATGTTCACCAGGGCCTGTTCCAGTAGGGTCGGGTCGGCCATGATCAGGGTCACCCTGTCTGGAAAGTCCCATTCGATCCTTCGACCGCCCAGGCGGCGCGTCACCCGTTCGACGGCCGCCCGCAGCACGTCGCGGGCGTCCAGCCAGTCCCGGCGGGCCACCAGGGCGCCGCCCTCCAGCCGGGTCATGTCCAGCAGGTCGCCTACATAGCGGCTCAACCGCTCGGCCTCCTCGCGGATGGATTGAAGCAGGTCATCGCGCACCGCCGCCGACAGCCCGCTCCCATAGTCGATGAGGGTGGTGACCGAGCCCAGAACCGTCGAAAGCGGCGTGCGCAGGTCGTGGCTGACGGAGTTGAGCAGGGCGGCCCGGAGGCGGTCGGTGCGGCGCAGGACCTCGGCGTCTGCGGCCGTCGCGGCGAACTCCGCCCGCTCCAGGGCCACGGCGCCTTGGTCGAGAAGGGCGGCGACGAACCGCTCGCCATCCTCGGTCGCCACGGCCGAGGCGCTCACCGCGGCGACACCCGCCCGCGCCTTCACCCCCTGCAGGGGGCGGAACACCCAGGCGAGGTTCGGCATGGTGCCGGTCCCGGCGCCGGCCGGTTCCCCTCGCTCCCAGGCCCAGCGGGCCGCAGCCATGTCACCGGGGTTCAAGGGCGCCGCGCCGGGGGAGGCCGCGCTGACCTGAAGATCGCCATCGGTCGGCGTCAGGACTACAGCTTCACCGCTGGTGGCCGCCGCCAGCTGTTCGGCAAGGGCGATCGCCGCGCCCTTGGCGTCCGGGGCCGAGGACAGCCGGCGAGTCGCCGCCAGGACGGCCGAGATGGCTGAGGCGCGGCGAGCCACAAGCCTGGCCTGGTCCCGCACCCGGCCGGTCAGCCAACCGGTGGTCAGCGCCACGGCGAAGAAGACCACGAAGGTCAGCACGTCAGCCGGATGGCCGATCCAGACCGTCAGTCGGGGCTGTAGAAAGAAGAAGTTGTAGAGAAAGGCGGAAGCCGCAGCCGCCAGGAGCGCCGGCCAGAGGCCATAGGCCAGGCCCGCGACCAGGACACTGAGCATGAACACCATGGCCAGGTTTACGCTCTCCACATAGCGGTCCAGGCCGTGGGCGACGGCGAACCCTGCCGCCACTAGAGTCAGGGCTGCGATGTGCGGGCGCCAGGCCAGCCCGGCCTGGCGAACGGCGGCGGTGGGCTTGGGGGCCGGGGGTTCGGAGCCCTCGGTGACCACATGCAGAGCCGCGCCCTGGGTTCGGCTCAGCAGGGCTTCGGCCAGGCTGGGTCGGAACGGCCGGCGGGACTGGCTCTTTCCAATAACGATCTGGGTGACGTTGTTGCGCCTGGCGTAGTCGAGAACGCTGCTGACGATGTCGTCGCCGGTCAGGGTGAGGGGGGATGCGCCGAGCTGTTCGGCCAGCTTGACCGCTTCGCGAAGCCGCTGTGCGGCGTCGGCCGAGATTCCGGCGCGATTGGGCCGCTCCACATGGGCGACGCTCCAGGGCGCGCCCATCATCATGTCGGCAAGGCGTCGGCCGGCGCGAACCAGGGATCCAGCCATGGGGTCCGGGCCGATCAGCACCAGAATGCGCTCACCGGCCGCCCACGGGCCCTCGACGCCAGCCCGCTTCATGGCGCCCATGAGCTGGTCATCCACGGCCTGGGCCGCCCGGCGCAGGGAGAGCTCTCGCAGGGCGGTCAGGTTCTCGATCTTGAAGAAGCGGTCGGCCGCCAACCGGGCGGTTTCCGGGAGGTAGACCTTTCCATCGCTCATCCGCCCGCGCAGTTCGGCCGGCGTGATATCGATCAGCTCGATCTCGTCGGCGCGGTCCAGGGCCATGTCCGGAACCGTTTCGCGCTGGCGGACCCCGGTGATCTTCCAGACCACATCAACGAGGCTTTCGAGGTGCTGGATGTTCAAGGTCGTCCAGACATCGATGCCGGCGGCTAGCAGCTCATCGACATCCTGCCAGCGCTTGGCGTGGCGGGAGCCTGGCGCATTGGAATGGGCGTATTCATCGACCAGCAGAAGGGCGGGCCGCCGGGCCAGGGCGCCGTCGAGATCGAACTCCAATAGGGTCGCCCCGCGGTGCTCCAGGGGCGACCTGGGCATGACCTCCATCCCTCTCAGCAGGGCCTGAGTCTCCTTGCGTCCGTGGGTCTCGACCAGACCAACCACCACGTCCTGGCCCTCGGCCTTCCGGCGTCGTGCGGCCCGGAGCATCTCGTAGGTCTTGCCCACCCCCGGCGACATGCCCAGGAACACCTTCAGCCGACCTCGCCCCGCCCGCGTGGCCGCGAGCAGGGCGTCAGGATCGGGCCGGCGGGGGGCTTCGGCGGTCATGGACGTTCAGGTTGCTCCGGCGCGAAGGCGTCGTCGAGGGCGAGGTTGGTCTGAAGCACGTTGACCCGAGGTTGTCCCAATATGCCGAAGGTTCTCCCCTCCACATGGGCGGCGATCACGGCCCGGACCTGGCTGATGTCTGCGCCTCGGGCGGCGGCGATGCGCTCAGCCTGGGCCATAGCATTGGCCGGCGAGATGTGCGGATCCAGGCCCGAGGCCGAGGCGGTGACCGCATCGCCCGGGACTTCGGCGCTTCCGGTCTCCGCCCGCCACGCGGTCGCGCGCTCTGAGGTTTCGGCGATCAGGTCAGCGTTCAGCGGGCCAAGGTTGGAGGAGCCGGAGCCCGTGGCGTCATAGTCCACCGCAGACGGCCGCCCCTGCAGGTAGGCCGGCGAGGTGAAGGCCTGCCCCACCAGGGAGGAGCCGATGATGCGACCATCCCGGAGGATCAGGCTCCCGTCGGCCTGCTGCGGAAAGGCGGCCTGGGCGACGCCGGTGATGGCCAGGGGATAGGCTAGGCCCAGGAGAAGGGTGAACAGGCCCACCGAAACCAGGGCCGGTCGGAGGAGGGATAGCATGGGGCTACTCGGGTTCGGGGCTGAGGAAGGCGCGGCTGGAAGAGCGGGCGGAACGCGTGAGTGGTCCATCAGGCCAGCCCCAGGAAAGACAGGGCCAGGTCGATCAGCTTGATGCCGATGAAGGGGGCGATCAGCCCCCCCAGGCCATAGATCGCCAGATTGCGCGACAGAAGCTTGGCGGCGCCGAGCGCCCGGTAGCGGACGCCGCGCAGGGCCAGCGGGATCAGCAGCACGATGATCAGGGCGTTGAAGATCACCGCCGAGAGGATCGCGCTCTGCGGACTCGATAGGCCCATGATGTTCAGCGCGCCCAGGGCGGGCAGGGCGGTGACGAACATGGCTGGGATGATGGCGAAATACTTGGCCACGTCGTTGGCGATCGAGAAGGTGGTGAGCGCGCCGCGGGTGATCAGCATCTGTTTGCCGACCTCGACGATCTCGATGACCTTGGTCGGGTCGGAGTCGAGATCGACCATGTTGCCGGCCTCGCGGGCGGCCTGGGCGCCGGTCTGCATGGCGACCCCCACATTGGCCTGGGCCAGGGCCGGGGCGTCATTGGCCCCGTCGCCGCACATGGCCACCAGACGACCTTTGGACTGTTCGGCGCGGATCAGGCGCAGCTTGTCCTCCGGGGTCGCCTCGGCCAGGAAGTCGTCGACGCCGGCCTCGGAGGCGATGGCCGCGGCGGTGACGGGATTGTCGCCGGTGATCATCACCGTGCGCAGACCCATGCGTCGCAGGTCGGCGAAGCGGGCCTTCACGCCGGGCTTGACCACATCCTTCAGGTGGATGACGCCGACCAAGACCCCGTCCTCGCTCACCGCCAGGGGCGTGCCGCCGGAGCGCGCGATGCGGTCGACCGCGCCGGCGACCTCTGGCGGCATATCCTCGGGCGCCTGGCCGACGGTGCGCAGGACTGCATCGACCGCCCCCTTGCGCCAGGCCCGCCCCTCGGCGTTCAGGCCCGACTGGCGGGTGACGGCGGAAAAGGCGATGGGCTCGGCGCCTCGCGGCGCTTCGGCGACCTCGCCCTGGGCGCGGGCCAATTCGACGATGGAGCGACCTTCCGGCGTTTCGTCGGCCAGGGAGGCCATCAGCGCAGCCCGCAGGGCCTGTTCGGGCCGCACGCCTGGGGCCGGGATCACCTCCGTGGCCATCCGGTTGCCGAAGGTGATGGTGCCGGTCTTGTCCAGCAGCAGGGTGTCGACGTCTCCAGCGGCCTCCACCGCCCGGCCAGAGGTGGCCAGCACATTGACCTTCAGCAGCCGGTCCATGCCGGCGATGCCCACCGCCGACAGCAGACCGCCGATGGTGGTCGGGATCAGCGTGATGAACAGCGCGCCCAGCACCAGGGGCGAAAGGGCTATGCCCGAATAGGCGCCAAGCCCCACCAGGGTGACCACGGCGATCAGGAAGACGAGACTGAGGCCCGCCAGCAGGACGGCCAGGGCGACCTCGTTGGGCGTCTTGCGGCGGTCGGCGCCCTCGACCATGGCGATCATGCGGTCGAGGAAGGTCCCGCCGGGCTCCGAGGTGATCCTCAC